>VOFK01003127.1_pt1 | contig 69744 bp, 106 predicted proteins | sample 5384121 | NCBI WGS metagenome assembly VOFK01 (sample SAMN12384730, study PRJNA508395) | human gut metagenome | isolation source: healthy gut J | host: Homo sapiens | reverse complement strand
GTGCAAAGTGCAAAGGGTCTGCGTTTTGCACTTTCAGCTTGCGGGTTCGGGTGGCTGCTTCTTCTTGATGAAGTTGTACCATTGACCGCCGACACGCCTTGCGCCTAAAATGCCGCCCATGTTGCGCTTGGCGTTCTGTACCGTCCTTTCGGATATTCCGGCTTCGGCTGCGGCTTTTACAATGTCCTCACTGGCAAGCTCTTTCCCGTCTGCCAACAGGTCAAGTATCAGCCGTTCCGCCTGTTCGGTCTTGGTTGCGGTGTTGCCGCCCGCGCCGGACAGCAGCTCGTCGGCGGTGATATCATATTCGCCTATCCACGAAAAGCCCGTTTCCGGGTCAAGGCAAAAAGGCAACGGGGCTTTCCCTCCGGCGCAAGGGAAGATTTGTCATGGACGATAACGCGCACATTCGGTTCTCGCTTCACGCGCCCGATCAGCAGGACGCTCCTTGCTGCGGCGCGGAAGTCGATAGAACCTAAGCCCCGGTATGCGCTCTGCCCTCCGGCAGCTTTGTTGAGATGTCCGATAAGGATAACGGCGCACCCGGTACGCTCGGCAACATCGGCAAGGCGGCGGAACATGGGGCGCACTTCGTTTGCCCGGTTCATGTCGGTCTTTTCGCCCATGTACGCCTGTATGGGGTCAAGGATAATCAGACGCGCCCCGTTCTGTACGATTGCTTTCTCTATGCGCTCGTCGGACAGGGTAAGCTCCCGTTTTGCTTCATCAATCACAAGTACGCGGTCAAGGTCGGCTTCTGCTTCCATCAAGCGGGGCTTGACAGTATCGCCCAGCCCGTCCTCGGCGGTCTGGTAAATTACTTGGAACGGCGGCAGGGGATTCATTCCCGGCAGCGTTCCCCCGGTGGTGCAGGCGGCGGCAAGGCGTAGGGCAAAAGTGGTCTTGCCCTCGCCGGGATTGCCTTGCACAATGGTTACTTTCCCAAAGGGGATATACGGCTCCCATAGCCATTCAACGGTCTGTGTGTCAACCTCGCTCATGCGGATAATCTCAACGGTTTCTTCCTGCGGCGGCTCTTTCAAGCCGTAAATCGCTTCCCGGATATACTTCCCGTCCGCGATTTCTGCCCGGTGCTGCAATACCTCGTTCCAGTCCTTGTAAAGCGGCACAAGGCGGTGGACGGTCAAGCCCTCCGGCATAAGCTCTGCAAGGCGGCTGCAAGCGTCGTTTCCGGCTTCGTCGCTGTCAAGGCAGAGAAAAACGGTCTTGATGTTCGGACGGTCAGAAAGGAAACGCAACAGGGCTTTTTCTCCCACGCCGCCCAGTGCAAGGTAGCTTTGTTTCTGCCATTCCTTTTTGAACAGGCAGAGGAAAGATAAGAGGTCTATCGGGGCTTCAAAGACAAACAATCTTTCGCCCTCGCCCCGGTAGCAGAAGTTAAAGGCTTTGTCGCTGCCTTTCACATCAAGCCGGAAGTTTCCCGCCGTTCCCGCTGTGGGCGTAGCGCGGTATTCCGTCCTCGTCCCCCCCACAAATACGGCATTGTGGTGGGCTGCGTCCTCGTAAATATCGCCGCTGGCAAAGAAAAAGCCCGACACATCTTCGTCAATGCGGCGGGCTGCTGTGAGGTAATTCCTTGCTATGCAGTTGTCGGGGCTCCGGGGTGGTAGCCGGAAGTTAGAAAAGGGTGTGGGGCTTGGTCTGTCCGGCGGTGGGGCTGCGCCTTTTTCTCCTGTCAGCAATTCTATGGCTTCGGTAAAGCTCTTGCCGAAAAACTCCATGACAAAATCAATGGGTGCGCCGCCTTTGCTTTGGCTGTGCCTGTACCATTTGTTTCCCCGGATAGTCAGGCTGTCGTGCCGCTTCCAACGGTATTCCTGTCCGGCGCGGGTAAGCTGCTCGCCCTGTGATTGCAGGAAAGAAACAAGGTCGGCTTGGTTGGCGTGGTCTATCTGTTCTTGGGTGTAATACATGGCTGATACCTCTCTTTCTGTGGTTGAATTGTTCATAGTTTTGATGTAAAATGAAACCGAAAAATCGGAAGTTAGTGAGGTGCTGGATTGTGAATGAAAGAGAAAAAAATATTCACTTATGGTTTGAAATGTGGCTTACAAAACAGGATTTAGGTATTGATAATATTTTTGCAGAAGATGTAATTTATACTGAAAGTTGGAGTCCAAAATATAATAACCGTCAAATCGTAAAACACTGGTTTCAGGAATGGAATACTCGTGGCAAAGTCGTTGCTTGGGAAATCAAACAATTTTTCCACAAAGGAAATCAGACGATTGTGGAGTGGTATTTCAAAAATGAAATGAACAATGGGAGCATAGAGGAATTTGATGGAATTTCCCTGGTTGAATGGACAAAGGATAATAAAATAAAATCATTGAAAGAGTTTGGCTGCAATTTGAATAATTATAATCCTTATGAGCATAGTGACCTGCCCGAATTTAGGGACGAAAGAGCAAGTTGGTTTTAATATTAGGAATCAATAGCGTCCATTTTATCGGAAAACATTTAGGACGGACAGGCAAAGCACCGCTTGCCCGTCCTTTCCTTTATCGCTCCTGTTCATGCCGCTTGGCGCGGTTCTGTGTCTGCTCCGGCTGGTCGGCGCGGAGTGAAATATCAACGCACTTGCGTATCTTCTGAAGCTCGGCAACCTCGGTGCGGGTAGCTTTCAGTTTGGTGTAGTCGGTATCTCTCTGCTCTTTGAGGTCGGCGTATTCCTGTTTCCATTTGGAGATAGGCAGCGTCTTTATATCCGTCAGATTTGCATGGAGATAGCGGCTTGCTGCGTTCCATAGGGTCAGCTCGGCGCGGTGGGCTTCCTCATACTTATCCCGTTTGTTCGTCCAGTCCGATTTTTCAACTTTTTCAGTTCGGCATGAATGGGCTTTATGCAAATAATTCTCGCCGTTCTCTATCAGCTTTTGCAGTTCTTTCATGCGCTGCTCGGCGGTTTTCATTCCCTCCCGGATTGAATAGGCTTTATCGCTGACAGAGGAAAGGGAAGCGTCCAGCTCGTCAAGATTAGAGATGCCATGCTCGGAGAGATAGTTGACCGCTGCCGCTATGGTTTTCAGTTCATCGGCTGTGTGCTGTTGTTGCCAACGCTGCGAATACTTCCGGCTCTTTTCTCTCTGAACGCTCAAATACTTCATCAGCAGATTTGCGAGGTCGGGAGATTGCGGCGGCTGCTTCGGGGCGGTTTCCCACGCTTTGAACAGGTCGGCAATCCACTCTTTGAGCTTCCCAATCTGCGCCCGGATTTCCCGGATAAGGCGGTTTGTCTTTTGGATACTGCGGTTCAGTTCGCCTTTCTCGGTGGCTACACCTTTCTTCTCCATTTGGCAGGCGGCTACGCCCATGTGGACGGTGGGTATCTCGTCAATGCCGCGCTCGGCGTTGCTGCGGTGGTCGATGCGCTCCGGGCTTCCGTTCCTCTCCAAAAAGTCGTTGGTATAGTCAGCCCATGCCTTGCGCCACAAGAGGGTGTTGTCCTTGTCGTTCCAGCCTGTAAGGTCAATTTTGTGCGTCTTGTATCTGCCGCTTGGCAAGCGGATACGCTCACCGTTTTCATCAAGGTCATATTCCTTTTTGGACTTCGCCGCCCACGCGCCGCGCTCGTCAAGTGGTCGCATGGTAAGCATGATGTGACAATGGGGATTGCCGCTGTCGGTGTCGTGAATGGCATAATCCACGCACATTCCTCTGGAAACAAATTGAGAGGAACAGTATTCCCGGACAAGCCGGATCTGTTCCTCTCTGGATAATTCTATGGGGAGCGCTGCGTCAATCTCACGCGCAAGCTGGGCGTTCCCGGCTTTCTCGTAAAGCTCCACGCTGTTCCACAAGGTTGAACGGTCAGAGAATGAGGGTGGCGCGTGGGGCGGCAGCATGATCTCTGTATGGACAACGCCGCCTTTGCGGGTGTAGTCATGGGTCATTCCGTCCCATTCGTTTGTCAGCTTTTCGCCGCTTCGGTAGGCGGCTGCGGCAACGGCTGATTTGCCTTTTCCTCGGCTCACAATGCCGATGTTCCAATGATAAATGGCTATGGGTATCACCTCCCGGATAGGATAATAAAACCCACAAAAATGGTACAGACGCCAACGGCGGGTGTACTGTTTTTGTGGGTGTGCAGGGATAGCCGCGAAGCGGCGCAAGGGGTGCAGCCCCTTGTTGCGGCAAAGCCGCCATATCGGAGCGCGGGGAAATCTCCCTGTGCGGAGACAAGCCCTCGGCAGAGCGCACACGCCCGCAAGGGTGTATAAGTGCGCCCTTTGTTCCAAAGGGATTATTCGCTTTTCCCGCTTCCGGCTCGTTTTTTCAGATATTCCCGTACCAGCTCACTCGTCAGTGCAAGCCGGAGAAGTGCTGCGGCTTCCTCGTCGGTCATGCCCTTTGCTTCCGGCACAATGCTCTCAAAGACTGCGCCCCGGACAATAAGGCGGTGGCTGCGTGTTCTTCGTTCCTCTTGGGATAACTTTTGCCGCAACATCTTTTCCCGGTTCTCAAACTGCCGGATTTTCTTCTTCCGTCCTCAATCTCGGCTTGCAGCTCCTCGCGGGTTTTCTCTCTCGGTTTCGTCATGGGTGGTCGCTCCTTTCTGCCTGTCGGCATAGAAAAAGGACAGTCGATTTCTCGGCTGCCCTTTTGGGTGGGTATTAAGTTTTATTGTGTGCTGTTTTTATCTTACCCTTATTGTTTTGACACTTTACTTAAACGGGATATTTCATCATCATTATTCAATAATCGTGTTGATAGCAGACTGTACCGCTTTATATCTCCCCTCATTTGAGTGTGCCGCTAAACAGGTAATTAAATATGCTTTTCCATCTTTTTCATACAGAACAACAATGTTATAGGAAGATGCCATTGTTCCTGTTTTCATTCCTTTAACATTTGCATTATAGTACGGTGAATTTTCATCTAAAAATTCATTTGTATTTTTCCATGTAAATTCACCTTGCGGAGTTTGAATTGAAAATTCGCTTTTTCCAATACATTCTTTAACAAAATCGTAGTTAAGGAGCTTCAACGCTACGCGGTTAATGTCATCTAAATGAGAGTCAGCTTGCATAGACGCGCCACTTGGGTCATTATATAAATTTGTTTTGGAATAGCCTGCTTCGATTAAATACTCACTAAGTTCTGTCATGAAATAATCTATATATTCCGTTGCTGTATAACCTTCGCCTAATTCGTTTTTAGCGATATGATATGCCAACACATAGGCTGCGTCATTTCCGGAAGGAACAAGCATAGCCTCCATGATTTGTTTAACTGTGTATTCCCCAGCATACAGATTTGCTAAAGATGAACCCGCCGGAACAAGTTCTAATACCTCTTGATTTACTTCAACAATATCTTCCAAATCTACTTTTCCCAAAGCATAATCAATGGCAAATAGTTTTGCCAAACTTGCGACAGTGGGCAACTGGCTATCACCCTCGTAAAATAAATATTCTTCTTGCTCAATATCATAAACAGAAAATGAAAGAGCGTCCTGCGGAATGTTAAGCTCATTCGTACTTAGTTGAAAATCAATTTTTTTATAGATGTCCTTTAAGAAATCAAAACGATAGATCCCTGTTTTGTGTAGCCCAATTACTGCAACAAATGCTATAAACAACACTGTTACAAAAGCTATTATCTTTACATTTTCTATGCTTCTTCATATTTTTTCTCCCACGAATTTATATCTGCCATTCTGTGCCTTTGAGAAAAGTATAGCACAAACCTGTGAACAAATCTACATTATTTCAACAAGTTTGTAGTGCTGTTTTCTCTGGCATATCGCCGCGTTGCTTCCCGGCGTTCCTCGCTGTATGGTGCGGTCAGACGGAAAGAGAAGCGGCCTTTCTCAATGTCAAACTCCATGCAGCCCGTTTCCGGGTCGGTGTCGGTCTGGCAGCACTGGTCGGGGTACTGTCGGCGTAGGCGGCAAGCCGCTTTTTAAGTCGGTGTTGTGGGTGCGGATATGGATAAGGGGGTCTTTCTCTTCAAACCATATATCGGTGGTCTTTTCCCTGCTTGGTAAGCCCTGTTCTCATAAACTCTCCTTTCTACGCCCCTGTTACGCAATAAGGGCATTTTTCGGGTGTTTTTCCCGGCTTTGATTTGGGGAAAATGAGGATTTTCAAATAGAAACCGCCCGGACAGGGAATGGTTCATGCCCAGCAGATTCGGCTCGTTCATGAACTCCGCCGCCGCAACCGGAACGCCGTACTCCCGGCTGAAATCCAGCAGCAGCCTTGCCTGCGCCGGGTCCCAGCTGCCGTCCGGCTTATGGTTGCCCACACAGTTGCCTTACCGAGATCAGCAGGCGGCCGTCCACGGCCTTTTACAAAGTCCAGCACACCCTCCCACTCCACTGCTCGCGGGTCAGCACATTCTGGAAGCCCTCCGGTGCGGTGCCGCCGGTGTGGCCGTCAAAGTCGTAGTAGGTCTTGGTAGCCCATGTACCGCTGGTACGCACCCAAACCGGGCCAAGCGCCCCGGCCAAGGTGCACGCCTTTTTACCTCGATACCCTTTTATAACGATTATCTGTTCGCTGCCGGAGAGATCACCACCGAACAGCAGGAGCAGGCCCCTTGTGGTCGAGATGCTGCAGCAGTATTGCGACCGAGTGGCGCGGTACTCCACCGCAGGCTATTCGGTAGTCATCCACTATATCAACCTGCATCTGAAGGAGGACCTGACCCTTTCCACGCTTGCTGCCCGCTTCAACCTGAGCCGCTCTTATCTGTCCGACCGGTTCCACCGAGAAGTGTAACCTGACCGACTATGTAACCCTGACCCGCATCCAGTTTGCGGCGAACCTGCTCCGGTATTATCACTACACGATCACGCAGGCCGCACAGGGAGGTAGGTATCCCGGATGTCCCCCCTACTTTACCCGTCTGTTCAAGCGCACCATGGGAGAGACACCGTCCCAGTACGCCCGGAAGAAAGCCATTGAGTCATAAGGCAACACCGCACAATTCCCGCCTGACGGCTTAAGCGCCGCTCCGGCGGCTGCGGTGGCATCTGCGTTGCCAAAATGCTCGATAAGACATCCAGTATTATCTGCGCTTTTGGCTTAGCAGCTGCCGCACCTCGCTCGCCGTATCGGCACTTAGAATTATGCGGTATTGCCCTAAGAGATAAACCGGCCGAAAAGGAGAATTTTACATCGGTGCGCATCCGGCCTCCTTGCAATGCACTGCAGCATAGTATTATAATTTGTATAAAATCGGTAAGCTGCGATGCTGTACCCGCAGGAGGGGCGTTTTTATGATTTTGCAAACAGGCTTCCGCACCGATATCCCTGCCTTTTTACAGCGCGTGGTTTGCGAACCGCCTGCGGGCAGGGTTTTGTGCTGGTGCGCAACCCCTTATGATCCGCAGTCCGTTACGCGGTATGCCATCAACCCGGATGTGGTGGACTTGATCGGCTTTTGCACCAAAAAATCCTGCCCCGATGCTTCCCCGCATGGACTGCTTCGCCCTTATGGGCAGTACTGGTTTGTCACGATCACCCCTACGGGCCGGAGATAGAGCCGTATGTACCGCCGAAGGCGCAGGTTCTGCAGGACTTTATCGCGCTGTCAAAAATTGTCGGCCCTGACTGTATCGCATGGCGGTACGATCCCATTTTCCTTACCGATACCTACACCGCTGCACGGCATATCGCCGAATTTGAGCAGATGGCAGCTGTGCTTTCCGGCTATACAAAGACCTGTGTAATCAGCTTTATCGACCTTTACGAGAAGGTTCGGCGGAATTTTCCGCAAGTAAAAAGCGTCCCGCACACGGAGCGCGAAACGCTGGGAAAAGCTTTTATTGAGATCGGCAGAAAATACGGTATGACGATACGCCCCCTGCGCCGAGGGCACCGCGCTTGCCCGCTATGGTGCCGATTGCAGCGGCTGCATGACGCAAAAAACCTTGAGGCCGCGCTGCACCGTCCCCTGCGGCTGCCCACGCAAAAGCCTGCCCGCAGGGAGTGTACCTGCTGCCCTTACGGCGGACATCGGCGCCTACAACACCTGCGGTCACGGCTGCCTTTACTGCTACGCCAACGCCAGCCGTGTGGCTGTAGCGCAGAATATGCGTATGCACGATCCCTTCTCACCCTTTTTGGTCGGCCACCGCCAACCGGGCGATGTGATCCACGAGGCAAAGCAGGAAAGCTGGCTGGTCGATCAGATCAGTATGGCTGAGCTTCTCCTAGCAGCAGACAGCGGCTGTCGGCCGCTTTCACCGTTAAACAACAAAAAAGCTTGCAAGAAAAGGCAAAAATGCCTGTACTTGCAAGCTTTTTGTTGTTTTCGATTGCGCAAAATACGGGGCCGGCGATTCCTGTTGCTGTATGACTAAAATGAACTGCAATACAACTGCACAAAGCAAAAAGGCTGCGCTTCCTGCGCAGCCTCCCAGCAAACTTCCTTATTCGGCGTATTCTTTGACGGCCCCTGCCTTCTGCAGAGCCGCCATCACAGCGGGGATCAGAACCAACTGCACGATAATGCCCGGCACGGCATTGAGCAGTGCGCCCGCCAAGAACGCCTGAGCGGTAAACGCCTTGCCGCCCAAACCCAGCAGCACGACCTCAGCCACGCCCCAGACAAGCCGCCCTGCTGCCATGGCGGTAAGCAGCGCCGCATACACGCCTGCCAAGCCCTTTTTGGCCAAGCGGCGGTATACCAGCCCGATAACCAAACCGTAGGTCAGCAGCTCAAAGGCCATCGCAATCGCCACCGGGTACATCGGGGGCATCCCGAGGACCGAGCGCAGCAGCGGCGCAACAAAGCCCACCACTGCACCGTACTGCCAGCCGCAGACAAGGCCGCACAAAAGCACCGGAATGTGCATCGGCAGCAGCATACTGCCGATTTGCGGAATCTGGCCCGTCAGCATGGGCAGCACAAGGCATAGCGCCAAGAAAAGCGCTGCATAAGCTAATTTTTTTTGGTATTCTGGTTTTTCACAACATATCACCCTTATCAAAAAGTTTGAACCGCGCACCCTTCTGGGCACTGCCTTCCTGGCTTTTTCATAAGGGCACTACTGCATCATTCAAGCCCGCCATCGCGGGAATCACGCAGTCATGCCATAGGTCCGTTTACTATATTACACAAAAATCTCCGCCGTGTCCAGTACAAAATCGCAGCGCGCGGCTGGATCATGGGCAGCAAAATACCCCTCCTCTAACGGGATCCACCGCTGCATAAAATTTGCGTAGCGTGTTCCCTCTCTCGCCCGCAGGCGCGCCGCCTGCACATCGGGCGGGCAGGTAACAAACACGCGCACCGCAAATTCGGTCTGCAGCGCCGGATGCAGGCTGTAGCTGCCCTCCAGAATCGTCAGCGGTGCGGCAGCAAACGGCTTAACCGGCAGGAAGGCCCCCGCCGCGCAGCTGTATGCCGTATAGTACGCCGTTTCTCCGCGCAAAAGCGGCTGTAGGACCTCATTTCGCAGCCGGGTGAAATCCATATTCGCGCCGGGCTGCTGCTGCCAGTTCGCGCACCGCGCGGCAATAGGCAGATAGAAATCATCGGTATGCACCACCCGGCAGCCCAACTGCCCCGCCAGAAACTGTGCCAGTGTAGACTTTCCGCTGCCGCAGCGCCGTCAATAGCCAGCAGCGCAGGGCCGTTCTCTGCGGCCAACTGTGCAGCCTGCAGGATCGGGACGGCGGCTGTTGCCAGCGGCGTCATGCGTCCAGCGCACGCAGCGTAAGGGCTACGGCATTTTGCAGATACTCGTCAAGGCGGCAGTCCTGCGTGCCCGCTACAAAGATCCCGCAGCCGGACGCCGGGATCAAAACCTTGGCTGCCTCACTGCCGGAAATTGCCACTGACATTTTGGGCGAAACCTCACCCATGATGCCATTGGCCATCAAGATACCGATAGGCCCCCAGAATAACATCGGCTCTGGCGGCGTTATATACCACCGCATTTTCCCCGGTGGCACCGCGCACCGCGCCCGCCTTCAGCATGGCGCTGGTTGCCAGCACATTCGTGCCCACTGCCAGCAGCTCGCAATCTGCGGGCAGCTTAGCAGCAGCAGCTTTTTGCAAGCTGTGCGCCCATGCCGCCGCCCTGCCCATCAATGATCAAAATTCGTTTCATACCCTACATCCTCTGTCGCTATATGCCCTGCCGCCACAGCGGCTTACTTATGCCTATTATTTTACACCCCCGGGGTATTGCATCGCAAGTAGTAAACGAAAAGGGCTGCTGTACTTCATCGCACAACAGCCCTCTTTTGCACACTGCGCAAATCAGCAGCAGCTGCACCGGAGGTATCTACATCGGTGCTGTAGCTTTCCACGGTAACTGTTACATCCCCGCTGCCCTGCACATAGACTGTGCCTTGATCTTCATCATCCGGCGGGGTCTGACCGTTTTTCCTCCGAGCCGCCCATTCGGTCACGGATAAATGTGGTAGAATCTGATAACGGTATGCTCACTTAACCATCTGCCTCTGTCTCTACCGTGATGGATGCGGCTGACACTTCGGTGACCGTACCTGCATAGGTTGTCCCCGCCTGAGCTGTCGTATTTTCACATTTGTTTCTTCGGCTGTCGTTACTGTATCGCTCTGACCCATGTTGCGGCCGGTCATCCAAAGTGCCGTGACCGCAGCCAGAGTCCCGCATATAAATTTTTTCATCAAAATCATTTCCCGGTTATTTCTTGTCATCTCTGAGAACACCGGTATCATACTACACGAAGCTTAAATCACTCTTAAGGCAACACCGCACAATTCCCGCCTGACGGCTTAAGCACCGCTCCGGCGGATCTCCGCGCCAAGAGCCGCCGCAAGCGGCGGTTGCGCTCCGAAGCGCCTCGCTGCGGCTCGGGTGTGCGGTACGGCATCTGCGTTGCCAAAATGCTCGATAATGTCGGGTTGCGGTACCCGCATCGTGCTTCGGGGGCAAAAGCCCCTCGCACTCTGCGACCGCTGCCCCTGCTTCGGTTCGCTGTATCCGCCACCGGCGGCGCTCACCTTTGCAGCATCCAGTATTATCTGCGCTTTTGGCTTAGCAGCTGCCGCACCTCGCTCGCCGTATCGGCACTTAGAATTATGCGGTATTACCTTAAACTTTGACTACGGACTATTGGCAGTATACTTCTGCGGTTTGCACCGGATACTTTTTAAAATCAACTCACCTTATGGCAAGGCAAAATTCGGCAGCTTTCTTTTCAGGCGTGCTTTGCGCCTCTCCATCTTACTTTATTTTCCGTCAATTCCTGTTGCTATAACCGTAATTTTGCATTTCCTTTTTGTGTTCGTTAAGCAGCGCCTTGCTTGCCAAGGCGATTGCTCTCCCTGCTATAGTATGTCGAAACTTCCTCAATTGCTGTACACTTTTTATAGCAGGTGCAAGCCCAATCCTTCTGCCACTCCCCCCCCGCCTTTTTGAGACAGCCTTTAGCCTTTGAATGACGTTTACTTTGCGTTATTTTCTTTCCTTCTGCACTTACCACATACCCTACGGGACGGTAATCTAGCTTTCTCCCTATTGTAAAGTCCGTTCTCAAATTCTGCTTAGTCCGTGCAGTAAAGGTTTCCTCTCTTATTTAAAAGAGAGGTTTCTACACTTTAACAAGCGGAAAATTTGAGTTTTCTGCGCAGCTTTTAAAGTTCTATATGTATATTACTGTGCATTTTATCCTAATTGTATATAAATTATATCCAATATCCCCCTTCTTCCCCTTCCTTTTATGAACCTTATGTAAGTAAGGTAGGACCACAAAACCCAGTATTCATTATTTCATCAGCTGTCAGAGGAACTCTATTATACGGTATTTACACTGCTTCGATTTGTATCCTTATTTTCTACTTCATGATTACGCGGATTGCTGCCGCATAAGCAGCGAAAACCACATAAAAGAGATTTCTTCACCTTGAAACCGGAAATCCAGAGCAAAGAGAGATTTCTACATCGCATTACCGTAAAAAATATTTACCCTGTACTATGCTATACTTTGCACCACTATGGATCTTCTCTGGATTGCTTTTTACTTTACGATTTGTATATAGCAACGTAACATATCCCCTTTGTATTTTGTTTGTAACGCCTTTTCCTCTTTCTAGTATCCTTCTCTCCCAGCTATTTTGGGGTTCTAGTGATTTTTTGTCCCCCACATCTATATGTTGTGGTTTTACGCCCCTTTTATTACTACCCTGCTTTGTCAGCGCCTTTCTATACATGGCTGCGCTTTCTCCTCTTTTCTCCCGCTCCTTTGATGTAGAAACCTCTCTTTAGTGCAGGCAGCTCCTTCTTCGGAGCCCGATTATATATCGATTCATCGATAATTATTGACATTTAGAAATCTTACGCTGTTTATGTGTAGTAACCTCTTGGTTGCCTTCTATTAGGCTCCCTGCTTCTGCATGTATAGGCTTGCTTTGCGCAAGAAAAAGTATGTCCGTTGATTCGCAACACCAATATATAGTGTTTTTGCAGCAATTTCTAAAAGGAGGTTTCTACACCGTAAAAAATTGAGCACCTCCAACCTCAGATACCACCCGCAGCAGCAAAAGGAGGTTTCTACACTCGCAGAAGGGAAAATTTTTGTTTCACTCTCCCCCCTGTATCTATGCATACTATTCTAATTCAAGCATCTACATTTTCCACTGTTTGAGTAAAGAGAGGTTTCTACATCGGAAAAATCGGAGAATTTCAACGCAATGTGCCCTTTCCCCGCCCCTTTACCCAATCAGGGTGCTGGGTTGTACCATGATAAACAAAAGAGAGGTTTCTACACCGGAAAAACCAGCTATCGTAATCTCTACCTATGTTTACACGGCAGATCATTCCCACTATTGCAAAAGAGTGATTTCCACACTGCCCAATTTGTAACTGCAACAGACATTTTGCAGAAATAGCTTTGAAAACAGAGATTCTTCCACGGCAAAAAAGAGGTTTCCACATGCTCACCATGGCTGATTTGGCTGTAGCAATCTCTTTCTACAGCCTTTTTAAACCTCTTGCATCCGGTGTGGAAACCTCTTTCGCCAAGTGTTTTTTCTCTTAGCTGGCATGTGGAAACCTCTCTTTCTACATATTATAATAAATAAGTAAAAAGTAAGGTATAAGATAAATAATTGTAAAAGAGAAAAAAGCAAATCTTGTAAAATAAAAAAGCTCCAAACATTTTTCGTTGACAGTTAGCAAATAGTATAGTAATATTATCAGTATAATGATATTTGTGTACCTATTTGAATCGTAACATCTAACGAAAGGAATATATAGCTGTATATCGAGATTATTTTAGATCTTGTACAGCTATAAATAATGGATATGAACAAAACAAATTCGTCCATTGATGAAAACGAGGAAGCTTTAGTCGGAGAGGTCCTTTCTGATGATGAGGTCCGCGAGAAAAAGCAGGCAATCGCGAAATGGCAGCACTCCCCTGTCGGTTTTGGCTCTTACATTACCAAAAGTAATGATTTGATCCAGCGGACAAAGTACTCTCTGCCCCGCAATGAGCAAAAGGTTCTCTTTATGCTCATGTCTAAAATCGACCAGAAAAATGATAAGGATGCATCCAAGTATTATTCGATTACCTTCAACGATTTTGCCAAGCTAACAGGCGTGCGCACGGTTGACACTACCTATGCTCTGAATCTGAAGGAAACTATCGAAAATTTGGAAAACCCGTACCTTCTGGGTCAAGAAAGAACCCGGCAGTAAGGTGTATCGCTCCATTTCATGGCTGCAAAAAGGTTCTGAGGTCGATTTCGATAAGAAAGAGATTCGCCTACGATTTAATCAGGATATCTGGAAGGATATTGCGCAGCTTACCAGCAACTATACACTCTTACAGCATCGAATATCTGCTGATGATGAAAAGCACCTACTCGATGCGCGTTTATGAAATCATACTTTCCTATGACAACGGCAACAGCAGATTATGGCTATACGAACGGCCTTGTATTCCAGCCTGTAAATGATGAAATCCTGAATAAGTTCTCCTCCAAGCGCGATGAGCTGACAGGTTATAAGTATAAAAAATTCAATATTGATGAGTTTAAGGGTTTGCTTTTTCTGCACCCACAGAGGCAGAGAGAGAGAGTCCACAAAGAGCAAAAAAAAAAGGATACGGCATCTGCAGACAAGAAAAAAGTTCGACCGGGAAAAACCGCTGTCTGAAAAGTACAAGACTTTTTACAGAGTTTGAAAAGAATGTTTTAAAGACAGTTAAGACAGAGATTAATGAGATGACGGATCTCTGGTTTGACTATGCCCCGGCACGCAAGCGCGGTGTTCGCAAATATGAATACCTGTATATTTTCATCAAATACAAGACCAAAGCGGAAATGAAGAATGTCCGTGCCTATCACGATAGAGAAATACGCACGATGATGAAATTGTAAGGGATTCCAGAAAGAAGAAAACCCAGAGTGCGGAAAACGCTGCGCAGCATATTACAGAGCCGTTTGGCACAGATATTCTGGAAATGAAGTACAGAAAAGCGACTACAGAGATCAGAAACAAAGCTGACTATCTTTCGTATGAGGATAAGCTGACGGACAACGAGAAAAAATATCTGCAACGATATTTTCACATACACGGCTAAGATTCTGACAAATGTCAACAAGCGGGATCAGGCGGAGGAAACACTGGATTGCTTAAACCGTATCATTCATGACAATGCCGGGCTGAAAACATGGGCCTTGGGACTGTGTGTAAAGTTTACGGAGTTGTTTGAAAAAACAACCGAAAGGAAGTCTGCACAGTATTATCGCACGATTGTTTATAACGATACGATTGAAAAACAGCGCTTTGATTATTGCGGCTGGCAAAGCAGAAGCTCGCAGCTTTGGATCCATCTGGTGTGTTTAAGTTTGATATGTCTGTCTTTGAGGATGTCTAAGGCAATACCGCATAATTCTAAGTGCCGATACGGCGAGCGAGGTGCGGCAGCTGCTAAGCCAAAAAGCGCAGATAATACTGGATGTCTTATCGAGCATTTTGGCAACGCAGATGCCGTGCCGCAGCTGCCGGAGCGGTGCTTAAGCCGTTAGGCGGGAATTGTGCGGTATTGCCCTTAGTATTGTTTGGCAGGGGCCTGCAATATTGCAGGCCCCTGCTTTTTGTGGTAAAGAGTAAAGTGATTTCAACTGATAAATGCATGCAAGATGAGGACAGCAACAAGAATTGAACGCACAGCCATGAAGGAAGAATTGGGCAATAAAATACTTTATTACTTTTGCGCCCCGAGGCTACTTTGCTAAACACCGCAAACAAATGTTTTAAATCATAGCAACAAGAATTGAAGGGCATATTGATTCCAGACTGCACTGTGAAGCGCGGCAAAAATACAAAGAAATCGTCGGCATGAATGTGGACACATCAAAGCACAGCAACAAGAATTGATGGACCTGAATAAAAGCTGCTGCAGAGTAATAATAAAGAAAAGAGAATTGACTTTACTTATATCTATGCTATAATTGAAAGCACAATAAGCAGCATAAGGTGGCTGCAACTATTTCTATTGTGAGGGATAGGTTTCAACATATTCGGCCGTTGAAGTATGATAGAATCGAACAGCAAGAAACAGCTGCACCCGGTAGTAGCAAAAAAGGCAGGAAGAACCAATCACAAGATAAAAACGGAATAGTAAACCGTAGCAACAAGAATTGACAGACACATCCACAAATAACAGTCTTTACAGAAATGAGGAATTGCTCAATGTCTGCAAAAATTATTACAATTGCCATTGAAAAGGGCGGCACGGGTAAAACTGTAACGGCCTCCAATCTTGCCTACCTGATGGGCGATGAAGGGAAAAAAAGTTCTTTGCGTGGATACCGATCCGCAGGAAATCTCACCAAAGCACTCAGCGGCGGGGCTTGAGCATCACAAGTGATGACTTTTACGGCAAGGCGCTCTATAATCTTTTCGACGGGTTCCTGTATCACAGCAAGACGCGAGATTTTATTGTAGAAACGCAGTATGAAAATGTAGATATGATCCCATGCGATGCGCAGACGCCGCGAATCAACAAGCGCATTGAGCTGCTGATTGGTGATGCAGAGCGCCTTAAGGACGGAGATCCGAGGAAGGTTTCCGGTATGGGGGATTTTCTGTGCTATTTCCTCAATCAGGTACGTGATGATTACGATTACATTCTGATTGACACACAGCCTACGCGCGATAGCCTGCTGCTTTCCAATGCAATCTATGCAGCAGATTATATTCTGATTCCGGCCGGCTGCGAGGATAACTCCGAAGAATCGGCGTTCCGACTTTATTATGAATGCAATAAGATGAAGCAAAGCTCCACTTCACACCTGATGGGTGCCGGTGTGCTACTGGTGAATGTAGACAGGAGTGCAGCAACAGATAAAGAAAATTCAGGAGCATTTTAAGGAAGAACTCGGCACATCGCTGTTCAGCGTTGCAATCCCCGCCAGCAAGACGGTGAAAACATCCATTTCCCGCTTTTTGCCTGTGTGCTACATGGCAAAAAACACAGCCTGTGGCAAAAGCCTATGTGAAAGCCTACGAAGAGTTGAAAAAAGCGTTTGGAGGTGAAATGATATGGGAATGAAGAGTCCCGCCAAAAAAGAAGGAAATCGTAAAGCGTTCCCGCCCGACGGATGCTGAGCTTGGCAAAATCGATTCCAATAATGGCGATGCAGGGAAGATTATCAGTGATCTGACCGCAGGTCATAAAAAGCATAGAATACGAAGCACGGGATATTGCACTGTACGATATTCGCGTAAACGCGGACAACGAAATCTTCCGGCAGGCAGACACCCAAGAGGATATTGTGCAGCTGGCGGAGGATATTCAGCGCAACGGCCTGATGCATAATTTGGTGGTGTTTCCGCAGGAAGAAAATGGAAAAACGGTGTATGTCCTTCTCTCCGGTGAGCGCCGCTACCGTGCGATGGAGTACCTCGAAAAGAGAGGGCGACGCCACCTGGAACACCATCAAAAACTGCAATGTGATCACAACAAGCCTTTCGGAAAATGAAAAAAGGTGCTTTTTATACAGCGCGAACCTGCAGGTTCGCGGCGGCTTTTGCAGATGAACAAATTCGCCGCAAGGCTGTTGCAGAATTTGTGGTATGTCTGCAGAACGAGCCGTTCAATATGACGGAAAAGGACGCTAAGAAGGCAATTAAGGAAGTGAGCGCAACCACCGCCAAGCAGATCGACCGTGATTTCCGCATTGAGGAAAAGCTGGATAAAGAGCTGCTTCGTCTTTTGGACAATAAGTTCCTGACCCGCATGGAGTGTGAAAGCTATATCACGCTGGAGCCGGAGGTGCAGCATAAAATTGCGCAGTGCTATCTGTTGCTGAGCACGGTTGATGTGAGCAACTGCGACACCGATGCACAGGCTGGAGCGTCTGCTGCAGGAGCGCAACAGCATACATTATGATTTTATGCGGGCCATTGACAGCGCTAGAAAAACCAACGAGCCGGATGAGCGGGACGAGCGTCTGGAGACTGCGTTTGCAGAGTGCGACAGTGCAATCCGTCTGCTGCAGAACACGGTGGGGAGTACCATGCCGCCGTCAGCCAGCATGATACGAAGAAGGCCGAAGAGATCGCAAAGGATGTGGCCAAGGATCAGGAGGCAAAGCGCGTCGAGAAGAAGGGAGCAAAAGAGCGAGTCTGAAAGCGCGACCTTTGTGGAAAAGACGCTCCAGCCTGTTGCCAATAAGATCTTTAAGAAGATGAGTTCAACCAGCTACAAGCGCGGCGTCAGAAAGATGTCTCAGGAGCGCCGTGACAATGATGTTGCGATTCTGAATGAGCTGATCGAGCAGGCGCAAAGTCTCAGGGATCTGATCGAAGCCGCAAAGTAAGGCAGGGTAGGGGAGACGCTGTCCCGTAACCAAAGGGTGATGCGAATGAAAGAAGAAAAAGTCAAGGTCAACCTTCGGGTAGGGCTCCTGATTCGGGAGACGCTTGTGGACGAGGCTGCTGTGGAGGATATCCGCGTAGGCACTCTTGCCAATCGGCTGCTCCAGTCCGAGTTGGATAAGGTCATGGCGGTCGGTGCTGACAACTGCCTGATTATGAACAGCAGGGAATATCTGGCTGGCGAAGCAGAAATCGAGCAGAACAAGGCGGCCTATTATCTGTTTCCGGAAACAAAGGTTGTCAGCCGGTTTATTGCAACACAGTTGGATGATAAGATTTATCCACAGATATCTTTTTACTTTTTGAAAGAGCAGATGGATGTTCTGGAAAAGCTGGTACGGAAGCAGCGTATACCGCAAACGATTCGAAACGGTGCGGTTCACTCCTATCGGTATGTTATCGCCGGTATGCTGCTGAATCATCCGCTTTGCCGTGCGCTGGGAGCATCTGCAAATAATGATTGAACCAAAGGCCCACAGCCGTCGCTGTGGGTATTTTTTGTCTACTGATTGCCATGAAAAGAGCAGGCTTGCACCAGACCGGCGCAAAGGCACTTGTAAGACGCGAAAATGAACGGTCAAGGAAAAGAGTCACCCGCAGTAAAACGCGCCGCAGAGGCGCTCTCTCACGCTCTGGGAGAGGGCACGCAGAAGACGGAAAACAGAAAGCCCCCACCCGCAAACGCGGGCAGGGGGAGAGAGACGCAGCCTTGGAAAGATAACGAGACGGCGCACAGAGGAATACGGAAATATCTCAGAGCCAGGTGCCCTTTTTAGCAGGTACTGCTCACGCTCGGCACCGGTCGAAACAAATTGGATAACATGGACAAGCTGCTTTTCGAGAAATTCAATGTAGGATTTTGCCTCATCAGGCAGCTCGTTGTACAGGGTGCAGTGGGAAATATCGCAATTCCAGCCGGGCAGCATCGTTACGACAGGTTCCATACGGTCTAAGTCATCGGTGGGGTCGAAGGCGGTCACCGGCTTGCCGTCCAGCGTATAGCCTGTGATGACGGGAATCTCTTTCATGCTGCTGAGCACATCCAGCTTGGTGAGGGCGATCTTGTCCGCGCCCCTGACAGGCCAGACCGTAGCGGCTGGCCACGCAGTCAAAGGGGCCTACCCGGCGGGGGCGGCCGGTAGCAGCACCAAATTCACCGCCGGCCTTGCGCAGAGATTCCATCCATGCCTCCGGCATTGCCTTTTCAGCCGTAAAGGGGCCGGCACCCACGCAGGTGGAATAGGCCTTCAGCACACCGACCACATGGTTGAGCCTGACATTGGGGATACCAGCCCCCAGGGGCGTAGGCGGCCAGTGTGTTGGAGCTGGAAGTGAACGGGAAGATGCCATAATCGATATCGCGCATGGCACCCAGCTGGGCTTCCAGCACGATGCGCTTGCCTGCGTTGCTGGCTGCCTGCAGATAGGCACCGGCATCACAGATGTAAGGGCCGAATTGCGCCGCCTGCGCATAGCACCAGTTCAGAAGAGCCTCGTAGGACATTGGCTCCTGATGATAACAGCCGGCCAGCTCCATGTTTTTGGAATCAAGGATCACATGCAGTCTGCTGCGGATACGCTCCTCGTCTAAGTGCAAAAGATCCCCCAGACGCAGGGTCTTTTTGCGGTATTTGTCGCTGTAGGCATAGGCAATGCCGCGGCGGGTAGAGCCAAACGCTTTTCCCTTTTTGGCAAGGCGGTCCTCCTCAAGGCCGTCCTGTACACGGTGCCACGGCAGGGAAATCGTAGCCTTGTCGGACAATTTCAGATGGGCAGGGCTGATTTTGATGCCGCGTTCCTCGATGGAGCGGATCTCCCCGGCCAGATGGTCAAGGTCAATGACCATGCCGGTGCCCAGCACACAGACAACGTCCGGGTGCAGGATGCCGGAGGGGAGCAGGTTCAGAACAAATTTGCCCTGCTCGGTCACAACGGTGTGCCCGGCGTTGTTTCCGCCCTGATAGCGGGCTACGATATCGGCGTTTTCGGCCAGCAGGTCGATGACACGGCCCTTGCCCTCATCGCCCCAGTTGATACCGGTTACTGCGGTCAGCATTTTAGTTTCGCCATCCTTCAAATTTGTTTCTCAAGGGGTAAGTTTTTGCTTGCTTTTGGGTTGCGTTGCTATTATATTTTGTGACATAGAATGTGTAAAAAGTATTTACCACATAATGACTATGTGATATTGATATGAATGAGGCGGCGCCTATGTATGTCGATTGGGAATACTACAAGATTTTTTACTATGTCGCAAAATATCGCAATTTTACCAAGGCGGCCCGCGTGCTGGGCAGCAACCAGCCCAACATCACCCATACGATGAACAAGCTGGAAGATCAGCTGCACTGTGTACTGTTTATCCGCTCCAACCGGGGCGTGACGCTGACGCCGGAAGGGGAGATGCTCTATACACGCATTTCCTCGGCGGCAGTGCAGATACAGGACGCCGAGGAGGAGCTGAGTGCCAGCGCAACCTTTGAGCATGGTGCAATCAGCATCAGCGCCACCGAGACCGCGTTGAACATCTACCTGTCGGAGCGGCTGCGGGATTTCCATGAGCAGTATCCCGGTATCCGGCTGCGGATCTCCAACCACTCGACGCCGCAGGCGATTCAGGCGGTGAAAAACGGTGAGGTTGATTTCGCTGTTGTGACGACTCCCACCGGGGCGGAGGGGGAGCTGAAAAAGGTTGATTTGATGCCGTTCAATGAAATCTTAGTCGGCGGGAAAACCTTCACGGCGCTGGCAAGCCAGACGCTCTCGCTGCAGGAACTTGGCGCTTATCCGCTGATCATGCTGGGGAACGAGAGCATGAGCCGCCTGTTTTACCGGCAGTTTTTCCTTGAGCACAGCGCCGACCTGAAGCCGGATATTGAGGCGGCCACTACAGACCAGATGATGACGCTGGTAAAAAAGTGAGCTTGGCCTTGCCTTTGTGCCGGAGCCGATGGCCCGCGGCAGTCTGCAGCGCGCCGCAGCATTGTGCAGCTGACCCTGCGGGAGGAGATCCCGCAGCGCTCCGTAAGCCTGATCTACGACCGGCACCGTCCGCTGAATACGGCGGCCCGGGAATTTCAAAAGCAGCTGCTGAATGCAGCCAGACAGGAAAAAAGCAGAATAACACAAAATGTGCCCGCGCAAGCGGGCACTATTTTTACTATAAAGCGTAGGGCGGGGTGCCGCCACCCTGCCGGAAAAACCGGCGGCTGCGGCAAACCTTCACAGCGGCCCGGCAAACTGAAAGTTAGCGATTTCTTTTTCCGGTATTCTCTGTCCCACGGATTTCCTCATGATAGAAATAATCTACGATCACCGGATGTCCCTGCGGGACTCTGCCATAAGGCATTTCATTATCCACAAAGGCACAATCATACTTCTTAGCCATTTTCTCAGCTTTTTACTTCAAGTGCTTCAAAATAACTGCGGTTATGCTTGTTATAGATCTCATCGTAAAGCGGTACAAGATCAGGATATTTTCCAGCGATATACTCCATAATTGTCTTTTTTGAAACCGCCTCGAAGATTGAGATTTTCGAGCCAGAACAGATCGCACTGATCCTTTACCCTCTCAAAGATTGCTTCAAAATCCGTGATGCCGGGGAATACCGGGGATACGAAACAGACTGTACGGATACCTGCCTCGTATACCTGCTTCATAGCAGCGATGCGCCGCTCAATGCTCGAAGCAGAGTCCATATCGTTCTTGAAATTTTCATCCAGTGTGTTGATCGACCATGAAACGGTCACTCGTCCAAGGTCCTTCAGCAGATCAATATCCCGTACCACAAGATCCGACTTTGTGCAGATCAGAATATCTGCGTCACTGCCGATCAGCTGCTCCAGAAGTTTTCTGGTATTCCCGAATTGCTCTTCCTGTGGATTGTAGCCATCCGTCACAGAACCGATGACCACACGCTGTCCGGCATATTTCTTCGGATTTTTAATTTCCGGCCAACGCTTCACATCAAGGAAAGTGCCCCATTCCTCTGTGTGTCCGGTAAAAGCGCTTCATAAAAGAAGCATAGCAATACTTGCAGGCGTGTGTACAACCTACATAGGGATTGACCGAGTAACCGCCTACCGGCAGACTGGACTTGGTCATGATGTTCTTTGTTTCCACCTCGCCAATGAGGATTCCGTTGATTACTTCTGCCATGATCTCTGTACCTCTAACACTTTATTGAATTCTTCCGGCATTTCCTGAATCATATTTTCATCCCCTATGATAGGAACAAGGTCTTCCTTCATAAACACCGGAATGCCGAGTGCGTGTGCCTGATCCGTCAGAGACCATGCCCATTCCGGCTCCGTATGAATCTTCCTGCTCTGAGCTCCGGTCATTGTGCCGACAACGATCCAATTGATTCCGGAAAGGTTAACTGTGCCGGGATTATCGAATAACGGCTCAAAGGTAACATGGTAATGTTTTGCTCTGACATTTTTTTCCGAAGGGCGTCGATACGCCACAGTTCGCTGCTTTCCTCGTCACCGTAACGCCAAACCATGCGTTTTCCAGATCGGTATCAAAATCCAGCAAATCAGGTCGCTTGGTAAGGAACAGGAACTGATGCTGTGGATTTTCACGGATCTTTGCAAATACCTCGTCTCTCCATTCCGGCTTCCATCCGGAGAGATCGCTCATCCCGGTAAGAAGAAAGTTCTGCGGACGTTTCTTTTTTCCATCATCTTGAGCTTACCCGGAAAGAATTCAGGGTCAGCGAAGTCATCAATCATATGCCAGCGTTTCACGTTGTTGCGGGCATAGCAATATGTACACCCCACTGTGCAGCCGATGACGATATTCATGTTCTGAATCTGATCTTTGATACAAATACTCATGACTTCTGCCACTCCTCAAGATTCTTTCTGATGCGGTCGAGGCATTCCTCAAACCGGGTAATTTCTTCCTTTGAAAAACCTTTGTAATAAATATTGCCCATCTCATCAGATACAGAATCATACTCGCCCTTTAAGGGCATGTGCTTTCTCAGTCAGAAACAAGAGTGTTTTCCTTTTGTCCGTTTCAGACTGAACACGGCTTATCAGCCCTTGATTTTCCATTCTTTCCAGCATCGTAGTAAGAGATGTTATCGCTAATCCGCATTTAGTCGAGAGTGACCTGATTGAAATACCATCCTTCTGCCACATCACATGAAGAATGCGTCCCCTGCTCCATTAAACGCATCAATATTCTTCTCACTGAGAATCTTCTCGAAAATCCGGTCTCCAAGCTGTTTTATTTTTGGTGACAAGAAATCCTCCATTCATTTCCATACAAAAGCTCCTATATAGTAGTTTATTAAAAACATACTATATAGGAGCTTTATTGTCAAGAGTTCATATATCTTAATAGGTAAATTCCGTTTTTTCAATTATCCAAGCTGGAAATTGTAAGTTTCTTTACTATCATATCTTTAAAACTTGTTTTGCTTTCGCATTAACAAATTGGATAATGGGCCTGAAATGATAACTGTAATAAGCGTGCATACACCAAACTTTCCGCCAAACAAAACACCTGTAAAAACAACCAAAATATCCAATGCCATTCGGACAAATTTAATCTGCCAGTGATTTTTTTTCTGCTAAAGCAAAAGTGACTGCCTCATAGGAGCCTCTACCAAGGGATGCCGACGCATATAGTCCCGTTCCGACAGCAAACAAAACCACTCCCTAACAGCATAATTAAAAAAATTGATCCACTTATAGGTACTGTAAATATGGCAGTTAGCAAACAAATCTACACAGGTACTGTATACAATCTGGTACAACACAGTTCCTATATGAATCTGACTTTTATCGTAAATGAGCGCAAACAAAATCATTCCCAATGCTACAACAAAAGATGCTGTGCCAATGCTTATGTGAAATGTTCTTGCAATCCCCTGCCACAGCACCGCAAGCGTAGCTCCGCCAAATCCAGCATACAGTGCAAGTGTAATTCCATAAGCCGCAATTATAGAACCTATTACAAGGATTGCCAATTTCTTTAGTGTTTTTTTATTGTTATTTTTCATTGACTTTTAATTCAAGTACATCCGGACGGGCATAATGTCCGATTGTATCATGCTCCATTTTGCAGGCGGCAGGCAAATTCATATCAAGTTCTGCGTAAATGATAGTTTCTTTATCCATGGCTTTAGTATATCACACTTAGCGGTATCTGGCACTCTTTTCTGTGCGGTATTGCCTTAATACCAGCAAATTACTCTCCTCCACAAATTCCGATTTTCTCAATTCTCCAAACCGGAATTCCACTTACTTAGATAATGGCAATGTCAATTTTCCTGATAATAAAAAATACAGCAGAAGTAAACCAACTATAATTAGAATACCGCCAACCACTTTAATGCCAATTCGATTAACCTTGTTATTTTTTTATAATTTTATTTGCAAAAACCAATAGTAGCGCACCAACTACTATAATAAAAACAGATATTAACGGATACATGAGTTTTCTCCTTTCAAATTCCGATTTGTCAGCCTAAGTATACCAGATTTTCGGCAAATAGCATATCCCTTATCACAAAAAGCGGTGGTTTTTCGGTACGCAGTGCAGGGACTTCGCATTTACAGCGTTTTCAACGCAAGATAAAAAGTATTCACAACGCTCGCGCTCTCAGCCAAGACACGCCCGCCGCGCTGCAAAGAAAAAGACAGGTTCTGTAACAAGGTCACATTCGGCGTAGGCAGGTTGCGGATTCGGGCGGTTTATGCTATGCTTTAAAGCAAGAGTCAAATACAGGAGGTGAGAGGTGTGCTGCGCATTGGTATCTGCGATGATAACCGGGAGGATATTGCCCGCATCCGGGAGCTGGCGGTCCGCTTCTCTGAGGAGCACCCCGAAACGCCGGTGCAGATACAGGCCTACGGCCAGCCGTATGACCTGTTGGACGAGGTAGAAAAAATCAGGCGGGTTTGATCTGTATCTGCTGGATGTCGTTATGCCGCACATGACCGGTGTGGCCCTGGCCAGACGCCTTCGGGAGAGAAAAAGAGCGGGCAGAGATCCTGTTTTTGACAGTCTCCAAGGAGTATGCGGTGGACGCCTTCAGCGTAAAGGCTGCCGGGTATCTGATCAAGCCGGTGAGCAAGCCGGACTTTGACGGCGCGGTGCTGGACTGCATCCACCGCCTGCTGCCGGAGAACAACCCATCCCTTATGCTCAAATCGAAGGACGGACTCTACCGCGTGCCGGTCGGTGAGCTGGTCTGCGTGGAAAGCTTCAACCACAATCAGGTCTGTACGCTGGCGGACGGCTCGGTGCTGGCCGTGTCAGCTACGATGGCAGAATTGATGGAGGCGCTCAAGGAGCAGCCTGCCTTTTGTCCGGCCGCACCGGGCGTATATCGTCAACATGGATTTTATCCGCAAGCTGACGGCCCGCGAGCTGCTGCTGACAAACGGAAAGCATATCCCGATTCCCCAAAGCGGCTATGGCGAGATGAAAAACGCCTATTTTGCCTACATGACCCGTGTATAAATATTTCACGCAGAAAAAGCGCTGTTTCACGAAGATAAGCCGCTTATTCTGCGTGTTTCTTTTTATCATGGTATAAAAGGCAACACCGCACAATTCCGCGCCTAACGGCTTAAGCACCGCTGCGGCGGCTGCGGCACGGCATCTGCGTTGCCAAAATGCTCGATAAGACATCCAGTATTATCTGCGCTTTTGGCTTAGCAGCTGCCGCACCTCGCTTCGCCGTATCGGCACTTAGAATTATGTGGTATTGCCTAAACGGCCGGCACAGAATAGGGGAATCAGTATGAAATGGTTTTGGAAAAGCAGAGAAAAGCGGGCACCGCTCGAATTTGAGGATGCCGTCTGCTTCAACTGGGCACTTGATACGAACCGTGAGCTTCAGGAGGGGCTGCTGAAGCTGGCGGGAGCAGTATCCCCCACCTGACAGAGGAGCGGTATACCCAAAGGCTGCTGGAGCTGTTTCGGAGGGGCCGGTCTGGAGCTGAGCGCGGACGAGCTGAAGATCCTGCTGATGCTGCGCCGGGGAAACCGACTGTATGCTGCTGCGCAAAGAACAGGAGGAAACACAAAAGGACTTCCCCAAAGATACTTTGTAAGGGCGAGCCCGCAGGAGCTTTGTGGCGGCGGAAGCTTCCGCGGGTCGTCGAGGACGCCGACCCCTACGCCGTAGGGGCGGATTCCATATCCGCCCGGGCACTTTTATTTTGCCGCACACGGCCACGGGTGACCAATGCTCGCCCCTACACATTAAAATAGGCCAAGAAAGTGATTCTTTGACCTGCATTTTCTGCGATGAAAATGCGCTTTTTGTTGCCTGTGTGCGGGAACTGCCGTATAATGGTAGCAGAAGCCGGGAAGGCAGAAAAAGGGAGGAAAACCGGTCATGAATCAGCTGCTGCATGAGGATGCGGAAAAAATCGTATCGGCGGGTATCCACGCCGTGCTGCCGGATGTGGCCGTTATCCGTGCGCTGGAAAGCTATGACTTCGGCACCGGCGGGGTGTATCTGGTTGCGGCGGGCAAGGCGGCATGGCAGATGGCCCATGCTGCGGTATCCTGCCTTAGCGGGCGCATCCGGCGCGGCGTTGTCATCACAAAATACGGCCACAGCGGGGGACCGCTGGCGGGCATTGCATGCTTTGAGGGCGGGCATCCCATTCCGGATGAAGGCTCCTGCCGGGGAACGAGGGCGGCGCTTGCGCTTGTGCGCGATCTCGGTGCGCAAGATACGGTCGTGTTTCTGCTCTCCGGCGGGGCAGTGCCCTGCTTGAAGAGCCGCTGGTACCGCTGTCTGAATTGCAGGACATCACAGGTCAGCTTCTTGCCTGCGGGGCGGATATTGTCGAGATCAATACGATTCGCAAACGGCTGTCTGCTGTGAAGGGCGGGCGGTTTGCACAGGCCTGCGCCCCCCGGCGCGGGTGCTTTGCATCGTGCTGAGTGACATTCTGGGCGATCCGCTCGATATGATCGCCAGCGGCCCGGCCTGTGCAGATTCGTCAACCTGCAGGGATGCGGAGAGAGTTGTGAAAAAGTACGGGCTGCGGTTGTCCGGGGAAGCGCGCGCCTGCTTGCAGCATGAAACGCCGAAGCATCTGGACAATGTAGAGGCTCGGATCACCGGCAGTGTGAGAGAACTTTGTGCGGCAGCGGCGGCTGCGGCAAAAGCTCGCTCGGCTATGAGCCGAACCTTTTGACGGATCAGCTGAGCTGTCAGGCGCGGGAGGCGTGCGTATTCCTTGCGGATATTGTGCGCACTCACCGCAGCCCGGCCCGGCCGCTGGCCTATCTGGCGGGCGGAGACTGTGGTAAAGGTCACCGGGAATGGACGCGGCGGACGCAATCAGGAGCTGGCGCTGGCGGCCGCAGCCGGCATAGCGGGGGGCTGGATGCGGCGGTTTTCAGTGTCGGGTCAGACGGTACGGACGGCCCGACGGATGCCGCCGGCGGCTATGCGGACGGTGACACGCTGGTGGCGCTGCGTGCGGCAGGGCTGGACCCCTTTGCGGTTCTGAACAACAACGACTCTTACACGGCGCTCAAAGCCGTGGGCGGTCTGCTTTTACCGGCCCGACCGGAACAAATGTGAATGATGTGGCGGTCGCGCTGATCCGATAAGCTCCGGCATGATTTCCCAAACGCAGATTGACTTTTTGTGCGCCTGTCTCATAAAATAGAGTTACTGTATAGGGATAGGAACCTATGCAATCTGCTCTGTGAGGAAGTGACTGATATGATCCGTTTGGCGCTGGTGGAAGATGACACGCTGTACCGCAGCCAGCTGCGGGAATATATTGATAAATACAGTGCCGCCTCGGGTGAAAAGTTTACCGTTACAGAATTTTCCGATGGTGATGAGATCGCGCTTGGCTACAAGGCGGTTTACGACATTATCCTGATGGATATTGAGATGAAATTCATGGACGGCATGATGGCCGCCGAGGAGATCCGCAAAAAGGACACCGAGGTCATCATCATCTTCATCACAAACTCGCCTCAGTATGCCATCAAGGGCTATGCGGTGGATGCGCTGGACTATGTGCTGAAGCCGGTTTCCTACTATGCGTTCAGCCAGCGGCTGAGCCGCGCCATTGAGCGCACAGCGCGCCGGGCACGGCACTACCTGCAGATCAACGCCCACGGCACGGCCCATAAAATCGACACGGCCGCGCTCTACTGGGTGGAAAGCTGCGGTCATGACCTCGTTTTCCATACGGCGGAGGGGGCGCTGACGGCGTCCGGCTCGATGGCAGAGACGGAGACAAGGCTTGCGCAGGACAGCTTTTTCCGGGTCAACAAGGGTTGCCTTGTCAATCTTGAGCATGTGGACTGCATGGATGGCGAGGATGCCGTGGTCCACGGGGAGCGCGTACCCATTGCCCGGGCGCGGCGCAAGGCCTTTCTGGACGCGCTGAATGACTATATAAACGGGGCGGGGTGAGGATATGCCGTTGAATATCCCATACTATGAGATGGACATTCCCCGTTCTGGTCACAGCGGCGGCTGACTGGCTGGCCTGCCTTTTGTATCTGCGGTTTCTGCCGCCGCGCTGCGGCGGTGCAAGGCGGGCGGTGCTCTATATACCGGGGCGTTCGCCGTGCTGGTGGTCTATCTGGTTGCGACAGACGGCTTTGACGGCTGGCGGTTCAATGTGCTGTACGCCGTGTCGGTGGCGCTTATGCTGCTCTTTATGGCGGCGGCGACCCGCGCCGACTGGTGTCAGGTCGTGTTTTTCTGTACGCGCGCCTTTATACTGGCCGGTTTTTGCGGCATCGCTGACATGGCAGATGTATGTCTACTTTGCCAAGGATAACCCGCTGCTTCAGGGGCTGCCGGCGCTGGTGCTTTTTATTGCGGCGGGGTTCGGGCTGATCTTCGGTCTGATGTGGCTGGTCGAGGACGGCGGAAACATCGGCAGCGTCCAGCTTGACATCCACCCCCCGCACGGCGGCCATTGCGGCCGGTCTGGCGGCAGCGGTCTATATCCTGAGCAGCATCAGCTATACGACCCTTAAAACGCCCTTTTCGGCCCGCGGTACGATGGAAATCTACACCATGCGCTCGGTCGTTTACTTCGGGGGTGTGGCGCTGCTATTTGCCTATCAATCGCAGCTGTGCGATCTTTCCACCCAGCGGGAGGCCGATGCCCTGCGCAACATGCTGCATCTGCAGTATGAGAACTACAAGGCCAAGCAGGGAGAGCGTTGATCTGATCAACCAGAAATACCATGACCTGAAGCACCAGATCGCGGTGCTGCGGTCGGAGAGCGGGGGGAGGAGCGCAACGCCGTTCTGGACCGGATGGAGCAGGAGATCAAGGCCTACGAAGCCCAGAACGACACCGGCAACAAGGTGCTGGACAGGGTGCTGACCGGCAAAAAGCCTGACCTGCCGGGCCCAGAATATCCAGCTGACGGTGGTCGCGGACGGTGCGGCACTCGACTTTATGGATGTGATGGATATCAGCAACCTGTTCGGCAATGCGCTGGACAACGCCATCGAGGGGTACAGCCAAGGTCGCTGACCCGGAGCGGCGGCTGATCCATCTGAGTGTGGCGCGGCAAAAGGGCTTTGCGGCCATCCGCATTGAAAACTGCTATGACGGTGAGCTGCAGTTTGAAAACGGCCTGCCCGTGACGACCAAGGCAGATGGGCGCTACCACGGCTTCGGCGTCAAGAGCATCAGAACACGGCCGCCAAGTACGGCGGCACGGCCACCATCACCACCCATGACGGCTGGTTTGAGCTGCGGGTCCTGATACCGATGCGCCAAAAGAAGGAGCCATCTGCTTGACCCGCTTTGGCGGGGCGGCAGAGGGATTTCTGCAAAAAATACAAAAAAAATCGGACAAGCACCTTGCAAAAAACGGAATAGTGTGCTACTGTAAAAACTGTACAGAAATGGGGAGCTTGCGCAAAGCAGGCTGAGAGTGGGCTGTATTGCCCTGACCCGTAACCTGATTTGGATAATGCCAACGTAGGGAAATTAGTCGTTTCTGCGCTTTTTTGCGTCTTGATGCGGATGTGCCTCTGCGGGCATGTCCGCATTTTTATTTATAAAGGAGTGCTTTTTGTATGCTGGGTACCTGCATCGAAAATGTGCGTAAAGGCGTGCCTCTGGTCCACAATATCACGAACTATGTCACGGTCAACGACGTGGCCAACATTCTGCTGGCCTGCGGCGGCAGCCCGATCATGTCCGATGAGCCGGAGGACGTCGAGGACATCACGTCGATCTGCGGCGGCCTGAACATCAACATCGGCACGCTGAACCAGCGCAGCATTGAGGGGAATGTTCCGCGCCGGCAAAAAAGGCGAACGAGCTGGACCATGTGGTTCTGCTTGACCCCGTGGGCGCGGGTGCCTCTGCTCTGCGCACCAACACCGCTGTGGAGCTGATGGAGAAGATCCGCTTCACCGTCATCCGCGGCAATATCTCGGAGATCAAGACGCTGGCGCTGGGCAGCGGCACTACCAAGGGCGTTGATGCCGATGTAGCTGACGCGGTGACTGAGGAAAATCTTGACAATGCTGTTAAGTTTGTCAAGGATTTTGCCGCCAAGAGCGGCGCCATCGTGGCCGTGACCGGCGCGATCGATCTTGTCAGCGACGGCAAGAGCTGCTATGTCATCCGCAACGGCCGTCCCGAGATGGGCAGGATCACCGGCACGGGCTGCCAGCTCTCCGGCATGATGACGGCCTTTGTTGTAGCCAACCCCGACAACCGGCTGGAGGCTGCTGCTGCCGCTGTCTGCGCCATGGGTCTGGCCGGTGAGATCGGCTGGAGCCATATGGCCGAGGGTGACGGCAACTCCACCTACCGCAACCGCATCATTGATGCGATCTTCAACATGGACGGCGAGACGCTGAACGGGGGCGCACGGTATGAACTGCGATAAAAGAACCTGCTGCTCTACGCTGTCACCGACCGCCATTGGCTGGACGGCCGCCGGCTGGTCGATGTCGTGCGCGAGAGTCTGGACGGCGGCGTCACGATGGTGCAGCTGCGGGAAAAGACCCTTGATGAAGCAAACTTTCTTGCAGAGGCAAAGGAGCTGCAGGCACTCTGCCGTGAGCGCGGTGTGCCGTTCCTTGTCAATGACAATGTCGAGATTGCCCGCGAGATGGATGCGGACGGTGTGCATGTGGGCCAAAGCGATATGGAGGCGCAGGATGTCCGCGCCCTTCTGGGACCGGACAAGATCCTCGGCGTGTCGGCGCAGACCGTGGAGCAGGCGGTTCTGGCAGAAAAGCACGGTGCAGATTACCTCGGCGTTGGTGCGGTGTTCCCGACCGGCTCCAAGGATGACGCCGATGATGTGAGCTATGAGACGCTCAAGGCCATCTGCGCGGCGGTATCCATTCCGGTCGTGGCCATCGGCGGCATTGCACAATCGAATGTGGCACAGCTTGCGGGCAGCGGCATCTGCGGCGTAGCGGTCATCAGCGCCATCTACGCGGCGAAGGATATTCAAAGGGCCTCTGCAGACCTCAGGCTGGCAACGGAGAAAGATGCTGCATGTGTAATGGTGCGAGCTTTGATTTGGACGGCGTTGTGCTGGATTCCATGAGCATCTGGAATGATTTGGGGCGCGGTATCTGCGCCGCCTTGGCGTTGCACCGGAGCCGGGCCTGAATGAGATCCTCTTTTCCATGAGTATGGAGCAGGGGGCGGCCTACCTGCAGACGCGGTACGCCCTGCCCATGACGGCACAGGAGGTCGGCGCGGGCATCGAGGAGATGCTGCAGGACTACTATTACAACGAGGTCCCTGCCAAGGACGGTGCCCCCGAGCTGCTGGCATTTCTGGCAGAGCGGGGCATCGGGATGGCAGCGGCAACCTCCAGCCCGCGGGGCCATGTGACAAGGGCGCTTGCGCGGCTGGGACTGCTCGAATATTTTACCGAGATCTTCACAACAGGGGAGATCGGCGTCAGCAAGCATAAGCCGGACATCTACCGGATGGCTGCCGAGCGTCTGGGCACCGCCCCGTGCGAGACAGTGGTGTTTGAGGACAGCCTCTACGCCCTGCAAAACCGCCAAAGCCGCAGGGTTTATCACCGTTGGCGTGTATGATGCCAACGGCGAAAGCCGACCAGCCCGGATTGAAAAAGGCGGCGGATCTATATGTGAAGTGCTTGGGGAAGTTCCCATTACAGAGATGAATTTCCGCCGCGCGGCGGGGCGGGCGTGCCCTGACCCCTGCAAACAAACTCGCGGTACATCGGGGCACCACCTTGTGCCGCGTTATAAAACCTTGCTGTACAGATAGAAAGGAAGTATTACGATGAAAACAGCATTGACCATTGCTGGAAGTGATTCCAGCGGAGGCGCCGGTATCCAGGCGGATATGAAGACCATGACGGCCAACGGCGTTTACTGCCATGAGCGCCATCACGGCCCTGACCGCCCAGAACACCACCGGCGTGACCGACATTTTTGACTCGACCCCGCATTTTCTGGCGGAGCAGCTCGACGCGGTCTTTACCGACATCTACCCGGATGCCGTCAAGATCGGCATGGTATCCTCGGCAGAGCTGATCGGCACGATCGCCGACAAGCTGCAGGAGTACGGCGCCAAGCACATTGTGGTGGACCCGTTATGGTGGCAACCTCCGGCTCCAAGCTGCTGCGGGACGATGCCGTGGATGCACTGACCGCAAGGCTGCTGCCGATGGCGGAGGTGCTGACCCCGAACATCCCCGAGGCAGAGATACTCTCCGGCATGTCCATCAAAAATGCCGCCGATATGGAGAAGGCCGCGCAGACCATCAGCGAGAAATACGGCTGTGCGGTGCTCTGCAAGGGCGGCCACCAGATCAACGACGCCGACGACCTGCTGTGGCGCGGCGGCGCGGGCAAATGGTTCCGCGGCAAGCGCATTGATAACCCCAATACCCACGGCACCGGCTGCACGCTGTCCAGCGCCATTGCGTCCAACCTGCCAAGGGCTATGACCTCGACACCTCGGTCGAGCGCGCCAAGGCGTACATCTCGGGCGCACTGGCTGCCATGCTCGACCTCGGGCACGGCTCCGGCCCGATGGATCACATGTTCGCATTGAAGGGAGAGTTCACCGAATGAAAAAGACATCTACCCTTCAGAACGGCCTGATCTGGTTCGGTGCCGGTGTTTCGCTGGCGGAAATTTTGACGGGCACGGCCTTTGCCCCGCTGGGCATGGCCAAGGGTCTGGCAGCGATCCTTGTCGGACATATCATTGGCTGCGCCATGATGCTCCTTGCGGGCCTCATCGGCGGGCGCACGGGCCGCAGCGCTATGGAGACCGTCAAGATGAGCTTCGGCCAGAAGCGCGGCCTGCTGTTCGCCTTTTTGAATGTGCTGCAGCTCGTCGGCTGGACGGCCATCATGATCTATGACGGCGCACTGGCTGTCGGCGGTATCTTTGACATCGGCCGCTGGGTCTGGTGTCTGGTGATCGGCGCACTGATCATCCTCTGGATCGCGGTGGGCATTACCGATCTGGGCTGGCTCAACAAGCTGACGATGGCAGCACTGTTCGTGCTTACGCTGGTGTTGTGCAAGGTCATCTTCTTCTCCGGCAATGCCATGCCCGACCTTACCGGCGAAAGCCTGACCTTCGGCGCGGCGGTGGAGCTGGCCGTGGCGATGCCGCTGTCGTGGCTGCCGCTGATCAGCGACTATACCCGCGATGCTGAAAAGCCGACACAGGCGACATGGGTCAGCGTGATCGTCTACGGCCTTGTATCCTGCTGGATGTATGTCATCGGCATGGGCGCGGCCATCTTCACCGGTGAGTATGACATTGCCGTCATCATGGTCAAGGCGGGGCTGGGCATTGCCGCGCTGGTGATTCTGGTATTTTCGACCGTTACCACGACCTTCCTCGATGCATGAGCGCTGGTATCTCTGCCGAGAGCCTGACGCCCAAGCTGGACGGCAAAAAAGACCGCCATCGCTGTGACGGTCATCGGTGTCGCGGGGGCGATCCTCTTCCCGATGGACGACATCACCGGCTTCCTGTATCTGATCGGCTCGGTCTTTGCGCCGATGATCGCCGTGCAGATCGCAGATCATTTTATCCTCAGGCGTGACCGCTTTGCGGTGGCCGCCGATGCACGGAACCTTGTGATCTGGCTGGTCGGCTTCCTTGCCTACCGCCTGCTGATGGGGGTGGACACCCCCGTGGGCTACACCCTGCCCGCCATGGTGCTGACCGTGCTGCTCTGCATCCTTGCAGAAAAGGTCAAGCCGACTGTGAAGGCATAAGCTGAATACAAGCATATACCCTGCGCCCCGCCCGATGCTGCAATGCTCTGGTGGGGCGCTTTTGCGTATTTTGCAAAAAAGCAGGCGGCCGCCCTGTAATTGACACGGCTGAAGCCTTGCAGTATACTGAATTTACATTATTATAGAGTGAACCTGTCGGAAAGCGCTTTTTGCAAACGGCTTATACATTATAAGAGCGAGGCTGGCGCCATGCTGCATCTGTACTGGGGGGGGACGGCAAGGGAAAGACCACGGCGGCTATGGGGCTGGCACTGCGTGCGCTCGGCCACGGCCGCCGCGTGGTGGTGCTGCAATTTTTAAAGGACGGCACCAGCGGGGAGATCGCTCTGCTGCGCCGCTGCGGTGCAGAGGTCCATGCCTGCCCCAACGCAAAGTTTACATGGCTCATGACCGAGGCCGAGCGCACGGAGGCCCGGCAGCACAATACGGCGGCGCTGCGCGCCGCGCTGGATACCCCCTTGACCTGCTGGTACTGGACGAGGCCTGCGCGGCCTGTCGGCATCAGCTTGTGGACGAGCGCTGCTGCGGCAGGCGGCAGCGGTGGCAAAGCAGGGCAGAGAGGTCGTGCTGACGGGCCGCGATCCGGCACCGTGGATGCAGGGAGGCCGCCGACTACTCGACCGAGCTGCGCGCGGTCCGCCACCCCTACACCCAGGGCACTCCCGCGCGGGAGGGGATAGAGTATTAAGGGCAACACCGCACAATTCCCGCCTGACGGCTTAAGCGCCGCTCCGGCGGATCTCCGCGCCAAGAGCCGCCGCAAGCGGCGGTTGCGCCCGAAGCGCCTCGCTGCGGCTCGGTGTGCGGTACGGCATCTGCGTTGCCAAAATGCTCGATAAGACATCCAGTATTATCTGCGCTTTTGGCTTAGCATCTGCCGCACCTCGCTCGCCGTATCGGCACTTTAGAATTATGCGGTATTGCCTAAGGGCACCGCAGCGCACGAACCAGCGAAGAAGCAAGCGCAATTACCAGATATACCGGCCATTTGTTGTGCATTGTGCACAAACGAACGACCGGTTTTTTTTTTTTTGTTCCTGAAAAACCGAATATGCATGAAATGCGACCGTTTATCGCAAGCTATTGAAATGGCAGTAGCAAATTGTGTACAATAGCGATAACAGATAAACTGTTAAAGAAAAAACAAGGAGAGAATCATGGACGAGATCAAAGCCCAAAAAAAGAAAGCGCTCAAAAAAGCCTACAAAAAGGCAAAGCGCAAGAACGTTCTGGCGTGGAGGATCCTGACGATCCTGTGTGGGTCGTTATGGTCATTTCCGTGCCTTTGTCCGTGCTTGCCGTAAAGTTCGACAACACCATGGCGGCCCGCTTCGGCGGCAGCTTCTGGAAGCTGCAGAACGAGGACACCAACGCCCAGTATTACACCAGTGACTTCAACTCTGCCGAGGAGATGGTCGACTACGGTCTGGCCCCTGACCCAGCAGGTCGAGGCTGAAGGCGCTGCCCTGCTGATGAACAACAACAATGCACTGCCTCTGGCTGCCGATGCCAAAGGTCAGCACCTTCTCCAACAGTAGTGTCAACCTCGTGTACGGCGGCACCGGCTCCGGCAACATTGATGCCTCCACCGCCGACACCCCTGCGCACTGCCCCTCGAGAAGGTCGGTGTGACCGTCAACCCCACCCTGTGGGACTTCTACACCGTCGGCGCAGGCAAGGACTACGCCCGCTCCAAGAGCGGCACCGTTGCCACCGCCAGTGAGGTCACCGCTGAAGTGCCCTGGGATGTCTACACCGACGATGTGAAGAACAGCGTTGCCCAGTACGGCGATGCCGCCATCGTCACCCTCTCCCGCGTTGGCGGCGAGGGCGCTGACCTTGCCTACGGCGATGTCAACTATCTGGCCCTCGACGAGAACGAGAAGGCCATGCTGCAGAACGTTGCCGAGATGAAGAAGAACGGCATCGTCAAAAAGACCATCGTGCTGATCAACTCCGCCAACGCCCTGCAGGTCGATTTCCTCAAGAACAACGACTACGATATCGACGCCGCGCTGTGGATCGGTGACGTGGGCATCTCCGGCATCAACGCCGTTGCCGAGATCTTGACCGGCAAGGTCAACCCTCCGGCAGCCTGGTCGATACCTACTGCTACGACAACTTCAGCGCCCCCCCGCTATGTGGAACTTCACCCCCACCACCTACGAAGGCTATGTTGAGGGCGGCGATGTGCCCGCAAAGAGCAAGTCCTACATGATCTATCAGGAAGGCATCTATGTAGGCTACAAGTACTACGAGACCCGCTACGAGGACTTCGTCACCGGCAGCGGCAACGCAGGCGACTACGCCTACGGCGACATCGTGGCTTACCCCTTCGGCTACGGCCTGAGCTACACCAGCTATGACATCAGCGACATGAAGGTCAACTATAATGCCGCCGATGACACCTACACCGTCACCGTCAAGGTCACCAACACCGGTGCCATGGCGGGCAAAAAGACCGTGCAGGTCTATGTCCAGAGCCCCTACACCGACTACGACAAGCAGAACGGCGTTGAGAAGTCCGCTGTTTCTCTGGTCGGCTTCGGCAAGACCGGTATGATCGAGCCGGGCGCTTCCGAGACGCTGTCCATGACCGTCAACAAGCGCGACATCGCTTCCTACGACACTTACGGTGTCGGCACCTATATCCTTGACGCCGGTGACTACTACTTCACCGCCGCCACCGATGCCCACAACGCAGTCAACATAACATTCTGGCTGCCAAGGGCTACACGGTCGAGAACACCAACGGCAAGATGACTGCCGACGGCAACGCCGACCTGACCTACACCTGGACCGAGGACGCTCTCAATACCACCACCTACGCCACCAGCGAGAACGGCACCAAGATTACCAACCAGCTGTCCTGCGCTGACCCCCAACCTCTATGAGGGGTGTTGATGAGACTGTCACCTGGCTGAGCCGCTCTGACTGGAACGGCACTCTGCCCACCGAGACCGTCAAGCTGACCCTGACCGAGCTGCTGAAGAAGGACCTGCAGGAGGTCCGCTACGACGCTGCCGACTACGAGAGCGTTGAGATGCCCACCCTCGGCGCCAAGAACGGCGTCAAGCTGTACGACATGATCGGCCTCGACTACAACGATCCCAAGTGGGACGAGCTGCTGGATCGGATGACCTTCGATGAGATGAACTCTGATCGGCGATGCTCCACTGGACCATGCCCGTTAAGAGCGTGGAGGCTCCCGGTACCCGTGACGAGAACGGTCCTCAGGGTCTGACCGCCAGCCTGCTGGGCAACGACAAGAGCCAGCTGACCGCCACCGCCTTCACCTCTGAGGATGTGATGGCTGCTACCTTCAACACCGAGATCATGACCGGGATCGGCAAGGTCATCGGCAACAACTGCCTGGAGGCCAACATCGCCTGCCTGTACGGCCCGGCAACAACATCCACCGCACCCCTACGGCGGCCGTAACTTCGAGTACTACTCTGAGGATGGCTTCCTGTCCGGCATGATGAGCGCCTACGAGGTCGCTGCCATTCAGGACAAGGGCGTCCATGTTGTCATGAAGCACTTTGCGCTGAATGACTGCGAGCAAGGACCGTATCGGTCTGGGCGTCTGGGTGAACGAGCAGGCTGCCCGTGAGGTTCTATCTGAAGGCCTTCCAGGCTCCTGTTGAGGTCGGCAACGCCAACGGCGTTATGATCGCCTACACCCGCTGGGGTGCTGTCTGGTCCGGCGGCGGCCCAACTACGGTCTGGTCACCGGCATCCTGCGCAACGAGTGGGGGCTGCGACGGCATGGTCATCACCGATAACGTGCTGACCCAGTATGTCAACGGTCCCGATGGCGTCATGGCCGGCGTGTCCATCTACGATGCCATGATGTCCTTCGTCACCGACACCCTGCCCAAGTACAAGAACGACCCCGTCATCGTCACCGCCATGCGCGAGGCCTGCCACCACAACCTGTATGCCATTGCCAACTCCTGCGGTATGAACGGCGTTGGTGCCGACACCACCATCAAGGTGATCCGTCCCACCATCGTTGCAGCAGTTATCGCTGTTGCCAGGGTCTCCGGCATCCTCTTTTGTGCTGGGCCTGATCCTCTGATCCTCGGTGCCCGCAAGCTGCGTAAGACTGAGCAGTACAAGGCCTACAAGGATTTCAAGAAGGCCCAGAAGGCCGCCAAGAAAGCCCAGAAGGCAAACTGATCTGAAGCATAGTCAATAAATATAGCCGGGCGCTCCCGTTTGAGAGCGCCCGGCTTTTTTTGCTATAACCGAAAGCCGGAAATCCCGCTGAAATGCGGCTGCAATGGGCGGGGGAAATGTCTATACTTGTACTATACAAACCGGCAGACGCGGTACAATACACCGCTGCGGGTCTTGCCGCCAACAGTCAGGTTCTGGAACTGGTTGTACCCTGCAAAATAGTCCGCCGTGTTGGCAGAGATCGTCCACACCCACTCGGAATATTTGAGCCAGAGCGCATCGACAAGCTCCTGCGCAAAGTCCGGCTGCAGGATGCCGCGCGCGATTTGGTGCAGATCCATGCTGGGCGTTCCCAGCGGCTTGCCGACGGCCTGCTCCATCGCGTAAGGCACATGGATAAAGCCGCCCCGCATGGCAGGATACTGCCTGTCGATGAGATAGAGCAGCGTATACATCAGGGAGTTGCACACAAAGGAGCCAGCGGTGTAGGAGAGGGCTGCCGGAATACCGGCGGCTCTCATTTTTTGCACCATGGCTTTTACGGGCAGAGAGGTGAAGTAGGCGGGCGCACCGTCCTTTCGGATCGGCTTCGTCCACAGGCTGGTCGCCTGCATTGTCAGGGATGCTTGCGTCCGCAAGGTTGATGGCAACTCTTTCCCGGCGTGATGGCAGACCGCCCGCCTGCCTGCCCGACACAGATGACCGCATCAGGCCTGTACTCGTTTACGGCAGCCTCCAGAACGGTGCCGGAAAGGGGTGAACCGGGTGGGAACCTGCAGTTTGATGATCTCTGCCCCGGCAATGGTGTCGGGCAGCAGCTTGACAGCCTCATAGGCCGGGTTGACGGACCCTCCGCCGAACGGGTCAAAACCGGTGATAAGGATCTTCATGAGGGAAACCTCCGCGTATTATTTCCTGCGCACAGCAAAACCAAACACCGTGCCGCAGGCACCGCCGACAATGTGCATAAAGTTGGCTACATTGTCCTGTACGAACAAAATATCATATACCTGTTGGCTCAGGTAGAGCGCACCGACGAGGATCAGGGTAATCGGGATACCGCCGTTCCGGCTGCCGGCCAGACTGGACAGCATGATGAGCATAAACACGATGCCGGAGGGGGCACCAAGCAGACCGTAAAAGGTCTGCCCGCAGTGCAATAGAAAATCAAATAAAAAATGTCCCGCTATGGCAGCAGAGAGAGCAGTCAAAACGGCTCAGCAGGGCTGGGTCTGCCGCTGCTTCAGCGGATGACCGGTGGTCAGATCCATCGTGCTATTTCTTGACATGAAAATAAAACCTCATTTCGACAAAAATATGAATCCGTATGCCATGGAAGGCAAAATAAAAGCAACAACCGGCTTTCCACAACGCAAGAAGAGTGCTATAATAAGTAACAGAATATCTGCTTTTAGGTATGCCGCAGAGACGGTGCGCCTTTTCTCTTTGCAGGAACTACTACAGGGAGGAAATCTTCTATGGAAAAAGCAACCGTGTATTTTACCAATGAGCTTACCCCGGAGGCAGTCGTGAAGATGTACCGCCAGCTGGGTGTTGATCTGCCCGGCAAGGTGGCCGTCAAGGTCCACAGCGGTGAGGACGGCAACCAGAACTACCTGAGCCCCGAGTTTATGAAGCCGGTCATTGATGCCGTGAACGGCACGGTGGTCGAGTGCAACACCGCCTACGGCGGCGCCCGCAACGAAACGCCCAAGCATATCGAGCTGATGAAAAAGCATCATTGGAGCGACCTGTTTGATGTCGATATTATGGATGCCGAGGGCCCCGATGTGCAGTGGCCGGTTGAGAACGGCAAGGTGCTCAAGGTCAACTATCTGGGTAAGAACATTGAAAACTACGACAGTATGCTGGTGCTGATCCACTTCAAGGGCCACCCGATGGGCGGCTACGGCGGCGCGCTGAAACAGCTGTCCATCGGCTGCGCATCCAGCGCAGGCAAGACCTATATCCACACCGGCGGCAAGGTCACCGACCAGAATATTCTGTGGGAGAACACGGCCGAGCAGGACACCTTCCTTGAGGCTATGGCCGATGCCGCCTCCACCGTGGCAAAGCATTTTGCAGGGAAGATCGCCTATGTGGCGGTCATGAAGAACCTTTCGGTCGACTGCGACTGCTGTGCCGTGGCGGAGGATCCCTGCATGAACGATGTGGGTATCCTGTCCAGTCTTGATCCGGTCGCGCTGGATCGCGCCTGCATTGATCTAGTGCGCAACAGCAACGACCCCGGCCGCGAGCATTTTATGGAGCGCGTCAACAGCCGCCACGGCACCCACTACGATCGATGTGGCCGAAGCCCTCGGCCTTGGCACGCAGGAATACGAGCTGGTGCGGGTATAAGCGGCGCTTATAAAAGACACCCGGCAAATTGGTGAGCGATTGGCCGGCAGCTGGGAGGTGCTGGGATGTACTTTGAATACGGCGCGCAGGAAACCGAATATCTTGCCCGGAAGGACAAGCGGCTTGGTGCGGCGATCGAGCAGATCGGCCATATTGACCGCGCGGTGGACGGTGATCTGTTTTCATCGGTAGTGCATCAGATCGTCGGGCAGCAGATTTCCACCAAAAAGCGCAGGAAACGATCTGGCAGCGGATGCAGCAGACCCCGCTTGGCACCGTTGACGCCGGTCATATCCTTGCGGCGGGGGGGTGCCCGAGCTGCAAAAGCTGGGCATTACCTACCGCAAGGCGGAGTATATCACAGACTTCGCCCGGAAGGTGCAGACCGGGGAGTGCCGCATCGAGGAGATCTGGCAGATGCCGGACGAGGAGGTCATCCGGGTGCTGAGCAGCCTGAAGGGTATCGGTGTCTGGACGGCGGAGATGATCCTGCTGTTTTGTATGCAGCGGCCTGATGTTCTGAGCTACGATGACCTTGCGATACAGCGCGGGCTGCGGATGCTCTATCATCACCGCAAAATCGACCGCAGGCTGTTTGAAAAATACCGGCACCGCCACAGCCCGTATTGCAGCGTGGCGAGCCTTTACCTGTGGGCCATTGCGGGGCGGTGCGATTCCGGGTATGCGGGACTACGCACCCGCTAAGCCGGGCAGCAAAAACCGAAAACCGTCTGAGCTGCATGGGGGAGCTGCTATGCTGTACACAGGCTATTATCGATCGCCGCTGGGCCGGTTGCTTTTGGCGGCTGACGAAATCGGGCTGACCGGACTTTGGTTTGAGAGGCAGCGCTACTTTGCGCAGGGGCTTGCCCCGGTGCATACGGACGAAGAAACGCCGATTTTGGCGCAGACAAGACGCTGGCTGGATCTCTATTTCAGCGGCAGTGTGCCGGACTTTACGCCGCCGCTCCATCCGATCGGGACGGACTTTCGGCAGGAAGTATGGGCGCTGTTGCTGCAGATCCCCTACGGCAAAACCACGACCTACGGCGCACTTGCCAACCAACTGGCCGAAAAGCACGGCCAACGCCGGATGTCCGCGCAGGCGGTAGGCGGCGCTGTCGGGCACAACGCGATCTCGATCATCATACCCTGCCACCGTGTTGTCGGGGCAGACGGCAGCCTGACCGGGTATGCGGGCGGGCTGGATACAAAGGCCCGCCTGCTGGCAGGGGAGGGCGTTCCAATCGCGGAAAACCCGCCGCGCATACGGTCTGATATGTGAACTATACATGTCTGATATATACAAAATACTTTTTACACACTGCCCTTTTCCGCGTATAATAGGCGATGCAGATGAGGTAGAGGAGTGGAAAAGTATGCAGTATACAGAACTGACCCGGAAGGAATTGCAGCGGGAATACACCCGCCTGACCCAGCGGTACAGCAGCTACATGCGCGAACCGATGGAGCTTGACATGCGTGCCGAGGGATCCCCTACTGGGACGGTGTGAGAACCGGCGGGCTGCAAAAGCATTTCGGCACGGTGCTGGGCAAGGAGCTTAGCGATACAGGCGCGGCACGCCCCACGCCTGCGGAGGATGCCGTGGCTGCATTATGCACGATGCCGGGCTGCGCCAACCGCACGGTCGAGCTTTGCCGCAGGGCGGGCGTCCTTTTTGATGCTGTAGATCACAGCACGGTGCTGGCCCGCATCATTCCGTTTGATGCAAAGTCCGAACAGCTGACCCATGCCGCGAGCCTGTTTGCCATCAGCGCGCGGCTTGCCGCACTGGAAAGCCTGCGCGGCACCCTGCTGCGCACCTGACGCACCGTAAACCATAAAAATAACCGAGCAGAAGTCACCCGGAAGGGTGCGGATTCTGCTCGGTTTTCTTTTTATAGTGCGTCTGTTTTGGCGGCAAACGGCGAGGGCGGGGGAGCACTGCGCATAAAGCGCGATCGGCCGCTATTTATCGGCGGGGGGGGGTAATGCGGAAACGCCGCACAACCTGCTCAAGCATGGCAATGTCCACAGGCTTCGAGAGATGCTCGTCCATGCCGGCCTCCTTGCTCTTTTGCATATCCTCCAAAAAGGCGTTGGCTGTCATGGCCAGAATGGGAATCGTTTTGCCCAGCGGATTTTCGCTGCTGCGGATGCGGCGGGTGGCCTCCAGACCATCCATGACGGGCATCTGCACATCCATCAGGATCATATCGTAGTCGCCCGGCTTTACCTTGGCAAAGGCATCTACGATCTGCTGTCCATCGGGGTAGATCGTGCAGGTTGCGCCCTTGAATTCCAGCAGCATCTGCAGAATTTCCGAGTTGATCTCGTTGTCCTCGGCGCAGAGGAACTTCATGCCGCACAGCAGGGAATTATCCGCCGGTGTATCATCGATCTCCGGCTTCTGCACAAGGGCAGCCTCGGTATCCATGGGAAATTCCAGCACGACCTCAAAGCGGGAGCCTTGGCCGGGGGCGCTTTCCACGCTGATGACACCGCCCATCAGGTCCACAACGCTCTTGGTAATGGCCATACCCAGTCCCGTACCCTGCACATGGTTGGTGCCGGACTTTTCCTCCCGCGTGAAGGGGTCGAAAATGGTTTTTTCTGGTAGGCATCACTCATGCCGATGCCGTCATCCTGCACGATAATTTGTACTTGGCGTAGTGCGCATCGCGGGGAAGCTCCTCGACCTCAAGCCGGATATGCCCGCCTGCGGGCGTGTACTGACCGAGTTGGAGAGGATATTCATCAAGATCTGGTTCCGGCGGTTGGGGTCGGCCAGCACATGCTCATGCTGTACCGAGGTCGTGACCACGCGAAATTCCTGATCGCGCTGGTGGGCCTGCTCGCTGATAACGCTCTCGACCTGCTCGATCTGCTGCAGAAGGTCCATCTGCTCGATGTTCAGGGTGGTCTTGCCGCTCTCGATGCGGCTCATATCCAGAATGTCGTTGATGATGCCGAGCAGCAGCCGCCCGGAGCTTTCCAGCTTTTCAAGATGCTCAGCCAGCTTGTCCGGCTCGTGCAGCTCGTTTTTCATCAGGGTGGTGATGCCGATGATGGCGTTCATCGGTGTGCGGATATCGTGGCTCATGTTGGACAGGAAATCGGTCTTGGCCTTGCTGGCGCGCTCGGCACCCTGCAGGGCATCCACGGCAACCTCCTGCGCGCGCTTCAGCTCGGCATTGCGCGCGGTAAGCTGCTGGTTGTAGCTTTCCAAACGCAGATTCGTCTCCTGCTCGGCCTGCAGGGGCATCGCGCTGCATATCCCTTTGCAGTCTCCAAAGAATCAGAATGGTGGAAAGTGAAAAGACAGTGGCAAAGCCTATAATGATGGCGGTCACCAAATCTACCAGCTTTTGCGTGTTGGTGGCGACATCATCTGCCGGAACCAGAAACGCCAGCGTCCATGCAGCGTTTTTCATCTGCTTGAGGGAGTAAAAATACTCGGTGCCGTCCAGAACGGCGTTGGAGTAGCAGACGCCGTTCTCTTGCAGCTCTGCCTTTGCCTGCTGAAAGGACGAGCCGTGCAGGTAGGACATTTGAGAAAAAAGCACAGTGTAGACATTCTGACCCTTCAGCAGCTCGGTGTTATTGCTGTTGAACAGCTTGAGGCCGTTGTTTTCCAGCACATACACGCTGTTGTGGTCATCGTAGGCATCACAGCGGAAGTATGTGTTCAGCTGCTCCATGCTCTGCGCAATGCCGTAGTAGCGCAGGCTGATTTGCGCTGTGCCGGCTTGCAGTGTGATGGGAGTATCCAACCGCTTTAAGAATACCATGCGGGAATCGCTTTCCGTCAGCGAGTTGGTAACATAGTTGACCCATTCAGGGTCGTCCTCAAGGTAGTGCATCTCCCGCAAAGACCTCGGCTGCCCTGCTGGGTGATAATACCGCCCGGCGGAATCAACGACCAGTAGGGTGATCTGCTTTTCTTCCAGATTGGAAAGGGTGGATACCCGCTGCAGATACGCATACAGGTCGGTGTCGGTCTGCAGGTCGGTGCCAATCAGGTAATTGCACTGCACATTGACATCTGCCCAACGGTTGCCAATAACATCCTCCAGATTGCGGAACATCTGGTGGGTGATCTCCTCCATCTGGTTCAGGCGTTCTTTATAGACAAGATTTTTTGATATAGGTCCGGCTCAGGACAAAGAAGCCCGCGACTGCCGCAAGACTGGCGAAGATGCAGGCCAGCAGGATGCGGCGGTATTTTTTATCCTTCCACATTTTGCGGCTCCGTTTCGTCCCATGCGGCGTTTGCACGGCTCAGCGTCTCAAAGGAGCCGAAAAACGCCTTCGCAGCGTCCATGCCCACTACGCCGGAATCCACAATCTCAGCCTCGGCCGCCAGCTTGTCACTGACACCGCAGATGGCGACCTGATAGGTCTTGTCCTCCTGCACGGCGGCGGGGCTTACCAGTACATAGGGATAGCATTTTCCGTTGCCGTAGGCATCGTAGCCCTCGGTGAGCAGGTCATTGATCTGGCTGCCGGTCAGCGTCACGGTCTGTATGGTGCGGTTCCAGCCTGTGGGCAAAATGACCGACAAATCGTAGTCAGTCAGCCCCTTGGCGTACAGCTTGCCGCTGACGCCATAGTGGTTCTGTTCAGTGGGGTTGCCGGAAATCCATGTCCCCAGCGAGACATAAGGGCCAGATCGCTGCCGGTGGCCTCTCGGCAAAGCAGCGTCCCACAAGCCGGGCGCAATCCTCCTGCGGGATGTCCTCAGCCGCGGTGGTGATAAGATCGGGCGTGTTGTTTACGACCTTATCCTGATCGCCGTCCAGCTGGGCGATGACTTCGTCGATCGTGGCATCGCCGCGCATAAAGTCCAGCATCTTGTTGCCGGTGGTCACAATGGTGTTCTCCCACCCGGGTAGATAAAGGGGTGCTGTGCTGCCGAAATTCAGCGCATCGGCAATGTCGGTGTAATAGGTGTCGTTCGCTTTGGCGTTCTTAAAGGGCATCAGGCTGCTTTTGACTTTGGTTTCGGGGTACAGTGCAGTGGTGCCCTCGACGGTGGAAAGCACACGCATGACCTTTAAAAGCATCCTCCAGCTTTTGGGGGTTCTGCTCCAGCCGCTTGTTCAGGCCGAAATAGCGGTTCACGCTCAGCACAAAGACATTCTGGCTGCCGTCCTCGGAAAGGTAGGGCATCAGGCCAAACTTGTCGCGGGTGCCGTCTGCCTCCACAATGCCGTTGGTGCTGCCCAGCAAAAACAGGGCGTCGCCGTTGATCATCCGCTGGCGGGTCACCTCGTCGCTGGTGGGGTCGCCGTCACCGTTCAGCATACCGATGTCCCGCCATTTCTGGATATACGCCATCGCCTGCATCATACCCGGCGTGCCGCTGACATTGGCCTTGCCGGACAGGTAATCCTTCTGCCAGCGCTTGCCGTCCAGCGTACCGAGAAAGCCTGCGTCCGCAATGTTGCACATATACTGGAACCCGTAGCCGGGGTACTGGCTCTGCGGCAGGCAGAGCGCCACACCTGCAGCCTCAGCCTTTTCGGCAAGCTGCTCCAGCTCGGCAAAGCTGGTGGGTACTGTCCAGCCGTTTTGCTGCAGCAGGGGTCTTGTTGTAGGTGATGCCGTAGCAGTTGTAGACCGAGGGCAGCAGATAAATGGCACCGTTGTCCGTGACCTCCTGCAGGCGGGATTCAATGTAATTGTCGGTGAAATCATAGCCCGCCAGGTCGATGAGCTGGTCGCTCATGTCATCGGTCATCGGGTTATAGACCGTGACGGTGCAGATGTCCGGCAGGTCATGGGCCTCGATCATATTTTGGATGCAGGAGGTCGTGTTGTCACCGCTGTAGGGAACGATCTCGATATTCACTTCCGGGTAGATGCTGTGGACCTTGTCGATAAAGGCCTCGACATTCAGGTATGGTGCCATAAAGGTGACAGCCTCATCTGCCGTGGACTCACTGGCGGCAGGTGCAGTGGCTTGACTGGCAGCACAGGCGGTAAGCAGGGCCGCTGCGGTGAAAAGGCTCAGCCCCCGAAGCGCCATGCACCGGAAATGGTTGTTCATCATCTGAATTTTCCCCTTCAGCTTTTTGTATCGCTTTCCCTCGATTATTATGAAAGAATGTTATAAGTTTATCACTTAGACACATTGATTGCAAGGATTTTTATGGCGCTTATACCAGTTTTTTACATGGGGTAAGGCGGAAAAGAAACATCCCGGCTGCTGGGCAGCCGGGATGCAGCCGGTTATTCGTTAAGGCAATACCGCATAATTCTAAGTGCCGATACGGCGAGCGAGGTGCGGCAGCTGCTAAGCCAAAAGCGCAGATAATACTTTGTGTATTATCGAGCATTTTGGCAACGCAGATGCCGTACCGCAGCTGCCGGAGCGGTGCTTAAGCCGTCAGGCAGGAATTGTGCGGTGTTGCCTTAAGTGAGCAGGTTTGTCATGCTCTTCAGGCTGACGCCCAAGGTGGAGGCATTGTGCAGCAGCGCGGAGGTCGCAGGCGGCAGAATGCCCATGGCGCCCAGCACGATCAGCATGCTGTTGAAGCTCATGATAAAACGGTAGTTGGCGCGGGTGCGGTGCTGCAGACCGTTGGCGATGGCTTTCAGGGTCACCAGTTCCCGCAGGCTGTCGGCGGCAATCGTAATGTCCGCGATCTCGCGCGCAATGGCGGCGCCGTCACTGATCGCAATGCCGACATCAGCAGCAGACAGGGGCCGGGGAATCGTTGATGCCGTCCCCCAGCATGATGACGGTGCGGCCGGCGGCCTTTTCGGCATCGACAAAGCGGGCCTTATCCTCAGGCAGGACCTCGGCATAGTAGGCATCCACACCGACCTGCTTTGCGATGACGGAGGCCGTGCGGTCGTTGTCGCCGGTCATCATGACCGCCTTTTTGTATGCCAAGGCCGCGCAGCTGGCGAAGCACCTCGGCGGCCTCCTCGCGCAGGGGTCGGCAATGCAGATGACGCCGGCCAGCACCCCGCCGATGGCAAGATACAGGTGGGAATACTCCGGCGGCAGGGCGTCAAATTTGGCGGTCTCAGCCGTCGGGATATAGCAGCCCTCATCCTCAAAGACAAAGTGCTGGCTGCCGATGACAGCCTTCTCGCCGCCGATGGTGCTGGCAATGCCGTGCGCTACGACATACTGCACCTCGCTGTGCATTTCATCATGGCGGATGCCCTTTGCGGAAGCAGCCTGCACAACGGCGTTCGCCATCGAGTGGGGATAATGCTCCTCCAGGCAGGCGGCAATGCCAAGGACCTCGTCCTCTGTGCGGGTGCCGAACGGCACGATCTGCACAACGGTCGGGGTGGCATGGGTCAGCGTGCCGGTCTTGTCAAAAACAATGGTGTCGGCGTTGGCCAGTGCCTCAAGATACTTGCCGCCCTTGACCGTGATGTGGTAGCTGCCGCACTCCCGCATGGCGGACAGCACCGCCAGCGGCATCGAGAGCTTCAGCGCGCAGGAGAAGTCTACCATCAAAATCGAGATGGCGCGCGTTGCGTTGCGGGTAAGCGCGTAGGTGACGGCCGTGCCCAGCAGGCTGTAGGGCACCAGCTTATCGGCCAGCGCTGCGGCGCGGGTCTCACTGGCGGATTTCAGCTTTTCGGAGTTCTCGATCATCCGGACGATCTGGTCATAGCGGCCGCTGCCCGCCTGCTGCTCAACCGTCAGGGTGATCTGGCCCTCCTCGACGACGGTGCCGGCGTAGACGACGGCACCGTTCGACTTGCGCACAGGCTCGGCCTCGCCGGTCAGCGATGCCTGGTTGACGCTGGCCTCGCCGTCCAGCACCCTGCCGTCCAGCGGGATAACGCTGCCGGTATGCACGATAATAGCATCCCCGGTGCGGATCTGCGAAATCGGGACAAGGACCTCGCCCTCGGCGGTAAGCTGCCAGACACGGTCCACATTCAGCGACATGCAGTGGGCCAGATCGCCCAGCGACTTTTTTGCGGGTCCATTCCTCGAGCAGCTCACCCAGCCGCAGCAGGAACATGACCGAGCCTGCGGTGGAAAAGTCCCCCCCGCAGCATAGATACCCCGATGGACAGTGCGTCCAGCACCTCGACCTCCAGTTTGCGGTGCAGCAGGCAGCGCAGACCGTGCCAAAGGTAGCGCACACTGCATACCGCCGTGTAGGCAAAGCGTATCGGTGCAGGCAGAAACAGCTTGCGCGCAAAGTGGAAAAGCGTCAGATTGACGAGCTTTTCCTGATACTCATGGTTTACGGCGCGCGGGCTGTTGGCGGATACCTCGGTCAGGGCCTGCACATCAAAGCGGAAAGCGGCTGCACCGTGCAGTACATCGGTGCGGGCACCCGTGTAGGTGATGACGGCGTCACAGGTGCGCTCATACACAACGGCAACGCGCACGCCGGGCAGATCGGCAAGGTAAGCCTGCAGCTGGTCGGCCTCGGCCATGGAAAGCCGCGGCTTGTTGAGATGCAGGCGGATTCGCCCGCGGCTCTCATGCAGAATGTTCCATTTCATTATAATTATGCTCCCAACAATAAAAAAAGGCTTCTCCGCGGGTGGGGAAAAGCCTTTGCAGTAACCGGCAAATCAAAGCCGAGGTGTAACGGCTGCAGCCGACTTGCGGCCGAGTCGTCATAGCTTACTCGGCCTTCTCGTCAGCGGCGTCCTCGATCACGGCATCGTCATCAGCGTTGCGCTGCTCGTTGATCTCCTTGGCATCGGCCAGAATATCGCCGCAGTTCTCCTGCAGAGAGGTGGCGGTCTTCATGACCTGATCCTTCATGCGCAGCACGGCGGCGGTACACTGGGTGTACAGCTTCTTTGCATCCTTGCTGGTCAAAATCTCAATACCGGCGGAGCCGAACAGTGCGCCGCCTGCGAACAGACCGATCTTTGCCCAATTCATAACTCATTTCCCTTTACTATCCTAATACGGTATACGGTCTGGATTTTACAAATAAACCCAGAAGGTTTACTAATTATTTTACAACGCTTGCCCATTTGAATGGTAGGTAAAAAAAGACAGGAATCGTGCAATTTGGATTTTATTCAGCGCACGGGCAGGCAACGCGGCGCAGCTCTGTGGGGCGGCGGCCGGTATGGCGGCGGAAGGCAGCGGAAAAGCGGCTGGGGTCCTCATAGCCGACACGGTGCGCGATCTCCGCTACAGGCAGATCGCTCTCTCCTGCAGCAGCCGCGCGGCTGTGTCCATCCGCACAGTGCGCAGATAACCGGCCACCGGCACCCCATAGAGCGCTTTGAAGCAAAGCTTCAGGGGAGCTTTGGGAGAGATGAAACTTAGCCGCCAGCTCTGCAAGGGTGATGCGGCTGTCCTGATGGGCAACCAGATAGTCGTGCGTCTGGCGGGTGCGCTCCAGCATAAGCCGGTCAAAATAGGGGGTGCGGGGCGTATCGGCGGCATAGCGGCTGATCAGGGTATCCCAATGCGCCAGCGCGGCACTTTGCCACGCGGGGATCGTACATGATGCCGCTGTTTTTCTCGATCTCGCAGCGGCATGCCGCGCCGGTCATCGCGGCGCGGTAGCTGGGCTGCTCATCATGGCGTCGATCGAGTCCGCCACGGCGATAATGCGCGAGCCGAATGGGATATCGGTCCCGGATAAGCCATCGGGGTAGCTGCGGCCGTCCCAACGCTCATGATGATGCAGGACCAGCACGGCAATATCCTGAAAATCCGCGACCCTTCGCAGTATATTATAGCCTGTGACGGGGTGGCGGCGCATCTCCTGCCATTCATCGGCGGTCAAGGGCCCAGTCTTGCGCAGCACGGCGTCCGGCACGGCGATTTTCCCAATGTCGTGCAGATGGGCGGCTATATGGATAAGCGCGGTCTCGTCCGGGTCCAGCCCCAGTGCGGCTGCAAGCAGGACCATATCTGCAACGCGGTTGGAATGGCTGGCGGTATAGGTATCGCGGGCATCCAGCGCGGAGACAATGCTCTCGATCAAATCGTGATATTGCAGCAGGTGCGCTGCAGCGTGCGGCGGGGCGGTCAACTGCCGGGGCAGGTCTGCCATGGGTCCGAGCTCCTTTCGCAAAGTTAGTAAGCGCTAACAGTTAGCATAGACTATATTAGTCTAAACAAACTAACTTGTCAATAGGAAATCGAAAAAAGCAATAAAAATAGACGGGCAGTTTAAGCGCGCACATCCTGCCGGGCGCAGCAGCAGCCATGCCAGCGCGAACATCGCAGCCAGCCAGAACAGGCAGCTGAAGGAGAACGGTGCATAGCTTCCGGCCAGAGTATCCGCGCTTTTGTTGGAGTTCATACCGAGTTGCATCAGAGAATAGGGCCACAGGAGTCCAAAGCCTTTGGAGCTGATAAAGATGCCGGTAATGCCGCCCAGCAGGCCCAGAAAGATGGGCACTGCAAAGCTGCGTATGACCATGGCCAGCACCAGCTGTGCGGCAATGACGGCCAGCGCGCCCAGCAGGCCGCGCAGCAGATAGAGCGGCAAGGTGACCGGCGGCAGGCCGGGCAGCTGGGCAAATACCTTACCGCAGAATACAAACAGCGCAAATACAAAGCTGTGGGTCAGCAATGCCAGCTTTGCCACCACCGCAAACTTTGCGGTAAACAGGTCCAGCGGCGGCACAGGGCTTGCCATGATGAGGTTCCAGTTGTGCCCCAGATGCTCCAACCGCCACAAGTAGGGCAGCATAGGTGGCGACCATGGCGGGGAAAAAGAGCATGGAATAAAACAGCGTGTGCTGCGTCCACAGGCTGTACCAGCCATCGGTGAGAATCTCAAGATTTTGCAGATAATTGAAAGTGCCATAGGCGGCGGAAAGAAGGGGAAGCGCAAAGAACATTACCCAGATGGGGGATGCGTGGAGTTTGCGGTTCTCCGCAAGAATACAGCGTTTCAGCATAGATTTATACCTCCTCATCCTGTACCTTGCGCCACGCAAGGGCGAACAGCACTGCGCCCAGCGCAAGGGTAAAGGCAAGCAGCCCCCAGTTGAAGGGGCGGGTGCCGTAGGTGACGGTGGGGTGGCCTTGTCCCAGTTTGCCACTTCGTAGGCGCTCAGAGGAATGTAGTACCCAAAGGGCACAAAATAACTGGCAATGGGCGGCATAAAGGCAGAGAACAACCCGACCAGCGCCCCCACAATACCTACGCAGAGCGCCGGAAGGGGATTGCCGACCCACAGCATCAGCAGAAACTCGCCGAAGAAAAGCATACAATCCACGGCCAGTGTGCAGACGAACAGATAGGCCAGCTGCCCCGCAGGAAAGACCTCGGTGTAGCCGTGGACGCGCCCAAGTACCGGCACGCAGACCAGCTCCAACACCGTGACCAGCAGCACCTCCGACACGCCAAAGACTGCCTTGCCCGCAAACAGGCTGCGGCGGCTCTGCAAAGTGTAGAGCAGTTTGGGGGGTATTGCCCTTTATCTCGATATCCCACAGCCGGGAGGCCAGTACCGCCATCATCACCGGCATCAGAATGGCCTCGATGACCGGCAGACTGTAGAGCAGGGCACTGTAGCCGTTGGCCAGCTCATCCGGGGCTGCCGGGCAAGGCCGCCCACCCACAGCACGACAATGCCGGGAATCAGCAGGCAGAGGGCAAGGTCGTGCCGGCGGCGGGCCTTTTGCAGTTCCGCAAAAAAAGGCTGTCATGTTACGCCACCTCCCCGCTGCTTTGGGGTCAGGCTGAGGAAGATGTCCTCAAGGCTCTTGGTCTGTGCAGTCAGCCCAACGACACCGGCACCGCTTTCGGCAAGGGTGCGGATCAGCGCGGCCAGTGCTTCATCTCGCAGCGGGGGAAGCTGCAGCGTGTCCGGCTGGTCGGTCAGCCTTTGCGGCCGTCACCCCCTGCTGCTGCAACACGGCAAAGGGCCTTGGGGACTGCCAGCACCCGCAGCAGCGTGCCGCCCCGGCTGTGCTTTTGCAGCTGCTGCAGCGAACCCTCGAACAGCAGCTTGCCGTGACTCAGGATGCCGACCTGATCCACCATCTGCTCGATCTCGCCCAGCAGATGGCTGGAGATCAAAACGGTGGCGCCGGTGGTCTGCGGCATTGAGGCAATAAGGCTGCGCATTTCCTGAATCCCGGCCGGGTCCAGACCGTTCGTAGGTTCGTCCAAGATCAGCAGTTTGGGGCTGCCCAGCAGCGCCATGGCAATGCCCAGCCGTTGCTTCATGCCCAGGGAATACTGCCCCACCTTCCGGTCAGCGTCCTTAGTCAGGTGTACGATGTCCAGCACCCGGCGGGTATCCCTGCGGTCAACGCCCTTCAGATCGGCAACGATGGCCAGATTTTCCCGCGCAGTCAGGTGCAGGTAGCCGGAGGGCGATTCGATCAGGCTGCCGGTCTGCCGCAGCAGCGGGATACGGTTTTTCTCATTCATGGGCTGCCCCAGCAGCGCCACGCTGCCGCCGGTGGGTTGCACAAGGCCCAGCAGCATCTTCATTGTGGTGGATTTTCCCGCCCCGTTGGCCTAAAAAGCCGTAGACGCAGCCCTCCGGGGCGCACAGATCCAGATGATCCACTACAAGACGGCCGTGATAGCTTTTTGCAAAGGGCATGGGTCTCAATTACAGGTTTCATACAAGGTTCTCCTTTCACATTCACAATCCTTTCGGAATGCTGCCAGAATACACCCGTCATCTTAATCCTGCCGGAAGGATAGCTTAATTTGCGCTTAAATTTACGGGCGTTCTCTTTTGCAGCGCAAAAATTGTGGTATAGTAGGGAGGGAAAAGGAGGAAACGCCTTGTGAACACCATTTATGATGCGAAAATCCTGATTGTGGATGACAACGCCGATCTGCTGGCACTGCTGTGTGAGCAGCTGCGCGGCGCAGGCTATGGGAAGATCTGCACAGCACAAAGCTGTGGGGGCGCACGCGCCGCCTTTGCGGCCGGGCAGCCGGAGCTGATGATCTTGGACATCAACCTGCCGGACGGGGACGGGTTTTCTTTATTCCGTGCGCTGCGGGCCAAAGCGGATGTGCCGGCGTTATTTCTATCAGCACGGGATGCGGATGCAGACCGGCTGTTCGGGCTGGGGCTGGGGGCGGACGATTACCTGACAAAGCCCTTTTTGATGAAGGAGCTGTTGCTGCGGGTGCAGCATATTCTGCAGCGGGCTTACCGGGCGGAATTGTCAGCGGCAAAACCAACGGTATTGCAGCTTGGGCCGCGCAGCGTAGACCTGAACGATGCCGTTGTCAGCTTGCCCGACGGAAAACATTGGCGCTGACGGCTACCGAGCTGGCCCCTGCTGCGCAAGCTGGCAGAAAACCGGGGGCATATCGTGACCTATGATGCCATCTGCGATGCTGTCTGGGGTGCGGATTATTATGGCTATGAGAACAGTCTGGGCGTACACATCCGGCATCTGCGGGAAAAGCTGGAAACCGAGCCCGGTGCGCCGCGGTTCCTGCGCACGGTGCGGGGCATCGGCTATAAGCTGACAAAGGAGGGAGAGCATTGAAAACCTTTGCACGGCTGATCCGGCGGTATGTGCTGGCCGCTGTGGGCGTTGTGCTTTTTGCTGCTGTTTTCCGGCGTTGCGCTGCTGGGGTGGCTGGGCTGGCAGGAGGGCCGCCGTCTGCCGCAGCGGGAATACGCCTCCAGCGAAATTGCAGATGCTATGTTGGAAACGGCAGATGGGCTGGCGCTGGGGGCGCACACGCCGCAGGAATGGATGGACGGCTATGCATGGGCCATGGTGCTGGATGATGCCGGCGCTGTCCGGTGGAGCTACGAGCTGCCGAAGGAACTGAACCACACCTATACGGCCGGCGAAATTGCCCGGTTTGCCCGCTGGTATCTGGCGGATTACCCGGTGTTCTGCTGGGAAGAACCCTACGGTCTGTTTGTTATAGGTCTGCCCAGAGGGAGCCTTTGGCGGTACAGCGTGTACAGCTCGCCGGAGCTTGTGCTGAACATGGCCGGAATCCTCCCGGCGGCAGCGCTGGGAATGCTGCTGCTGGGGCTGGCGCTTTGCCTTTGGCTGAGCTGGCGGGGGGCAAAGCGGCTGGAGACCGTAGCAAACGGTCTGGATGCGCTGGCACAGGGGCAGAGCGTCCAGCTGCCTACCAATGGCTTTGCAGGGGGAACTGGCGGAAAAGCTGAACCGGACCGGCGCCCAGCTGCAGGCCAAAAACGAGATGCTCGCCCGGCGGGACAATGCCCGCACCCAATGGATCGCAGGGGTCAGCCACGATGTGCGCACCCCGCTAGCCCTGATCATGGGCTGGGCGGAGCAGCTGGAGCGGGACGCAGAAACGCCGGCGGCCTCCCGGCGGAAGGCGACCGGCATACGAACCCAGTGCGAAAAAGCTCCGCACCCTCATAGATGATCTGAACCTGACCAGCAAGTTGGAATACGGCGCACAGCCGCTGCGCAGAAAGAGCCTCCGGGCGGGGCCGCTGTTCCGCGCGTTGGTGGCGCAATTTTGCGAGAACGCGCAGGAAAAAAGTGTGAGATTGCGCTGGAGCAATCAGAGCAGAGCGAGCAGGCAATGCTTTGCGCAGACCGCGCCCTGCTGGAACGATTGCTTGAGAATCTATTGAACAACAGCATCCGCCACAATCCCGGCCGGGTGAGCATCACCGTGCGCACCGAAGCGGCGGGGGGCTGCTTTTGCCTGACAGTGGCCGATGACGGCTGCGGCTACCCACCCCTGCTGTGCTGGCGGCTATGAATGCCCCCGAGCCCTGCGAAAATGCTCCGCACATCCTTGGCCTGCATGTGGTGGAGCAGATCGCCATCGCGCACGGCGGAAAAGCAGAATTTGCGCAGAATATCCCGCAGGGCGCAAAGGCGGTCATCAGCCTGCCGATGGAGTGAAAAGCTTGGATAGCGCTGCAAAATACAAACGCCTCCGGCAGCTTATGTTGAAGCACAAACATAAGCTGCCGGGGGCGTTGCTTTATGGGCTTCCGCTTATTCCTTTGCCGCCGGAATGCGGAGCTGGGCGCGGTATTCGGTCGGGGTGATGCCGTAGAGAGCGCGGAAGCTCTTTACAAAGCTGCTGTAATTCGTAAAGCCGCTGGCGGAGCAGGCATCCAGCACGCTCATACCGGCGGCAAGGGCGTTGCGGCAGTGCTGCATCCGCAGGTTGGTCAGATAGCCGTGGACGCTCTCGAGGGTGTATTCCTTGAACACGCGGGAAAGATGCTCCCGGCTGGTGTAGGTGTAGCGCGCCAGCTGCGCAACATTCAGCTGGGGGTCTGTGTAGTTCGCCTGCAGGTAGGCAACCGCCTTGGCAACCAGCAGGCTTTGTGGCGGAGGGGCGGCGGCGCGGCGGCCGTGGATCACATGGCAGAACAGCAAAATCAGCTCGGTCACCTCACAGCACTGGACCGCCGAACGGATCGGCTCATCCAGATAGACGGTCTGCGCCATCCGCTCCAGCAGACCGCGGAAATCCCACCGTATGACCGAGTCGGCGTCAAGTATGACAGGCTCGCCCTGCCATAAACGGTCGGTCAGCCCGCTCTGCACCCAGGCGCGGTTCCAGATATCGGGCGCGATCTGCACGACAAGCCGTTCAGAGGTGTCCGCCGTGATGTTGAACTTGCCGGAATGGAACATCTCCCCGGGAAAGAGGATCAGCTCCCCCAAGTGCAGGTCGTAGACGCTGCCACCGATGGAATACCGCACACTGCTGCCCGATACCGGCAGGATCAGAAGTTCATAGTAGGGGGTGCGAGTGTACGACCGACTGGCTGTTGAGCTGGTTGGTGTACCATGCTACCATGACATCGCCGCCCTGCAAGGCTGAGCTGGCCTTCTCCTGCGTGAGAAGAGAATCTACATAATGCGGTACTTTTTGTATGATCATGGCGCAGGCCTCCCCACGAATTTTGTCCTTAAGACGATTATATCACATTTTGCGACATTTGCGCTACAAAAAGCAGAGATATTTAGCCGTATATTTGATATTATAATGACGAAATAAGGCAACAGTAGCAATTATCACAAAAACAAGCACGCAAATTTGTGAGGATTGCACAAATCGTGCCGAAACAAACGCTTTTTCCACTTGACCAACGCAAAAGAAGAAAGGGGAAAATCTATGAAAGTGTGCTACACCGGCGGTGCTGTCAAGGACTGCGGCAGTTACTATTCCGTTGCAACCAACGCTGTGGAGCTGCGCATCTGGTTTTTGACCGATGACATCCTGCGCATCCGCGCCGGCTTTGACGGCGACTGGGACGAGGCCTCCTACAGCCTGACGATGACCGCATGGGAGTCCCGCACCGATGCCCTGATGCAGGGCTGCCGCAAGCGCGTAAAGCCTGCTGCCGCCGTTTTGACCGATGGCGAAAAGCAGGCTGTGATCCAGGGCGAGCGCCTGAAGGTCGTGATCGAGAAGGAAACCCTTCCGCATCATGGTCTACGACAAGGACGGCAGCCTGCTGCACGCCGACATTCCTGACCTTGCCTACCGCGAGGACAGCAACCACCGCCGCATCCATGCCAGCCAGATAGAGGCCGATGACTGCTTCTACGGCTTCGGTGAGAAGTCCGGCGAGATCAACAAGGCCGAGAAATACATGAATATGGCCCCCGGCGATGCGATGGGCTACAACGCCAAGGAGACCGACTCTCTCTACAAGCACATTCCTTTTTATTATCCGGCTGAACCGCGGCACAAAACAGGCGGTGGGTTACTTCTACCACAACACAGCTGAGTGCGACTTCAACATGGGCCGCGAGAAGCGCAACTACTGGCACCGCTACTCCAGCTACCGCACCGATGCAGGCGACATTGATCTGTTCCTGATCGCAGGCCCGTCCATCCGTGAGATCATCGAGCGCTACACCGACCTGACCGGCAAGAGCGTTATGCTGCCGAAGGCTGCACTCGGCTACCTCGGCAGTTCGATGTATTACCCCGAATTGCCCGAGAACAGCGATGACGCGGTGCTGGATTTCATCGACACCACCCGCGAGGAGGGCATCCCCGCAGACGGCTTCCAGCTGTCCAGCGGCTATGCGCGGTCCGTTGAGACGCCCGAGGGCATCAAGCGCTGCAGCTTCACCTGGAACTACAAGCGGTTCAAGAACCCGGCAGACTGGTTCGCCCAGATGGAAAAGCGCGGCATTGTCGTCTCGCCCAACATCAAGCCCGGCATGCTGCTGGTGCATCCGCTGCTCAACGAGATGAAGGAAAAGGGGATGTTCCTGCCCGCCTCCGACGACAACGCCGGTGTGGACGGCCTGGCCGTCGGCACCTGGTGGGGCGGCCCCGGCCTCTTTGTGGACTACACGAAGGAGTCCACCCGCCTGCACTGGAAGCAGTACATCAAGGACAATCTGCTCAAGTACGGCTGCCGCTCCATCTGGAACGACAACTGCGAGTACGACAGCATGGTCGACAAGGACGCCAAGGTCTACTTTGAGGGCAAGGGCAGCACCATCGGCACGATGAAGCCGATCATGAGCAACCTGATGTGCCAGCTGTCCAACGAGGCCATCGAGGAGTACGACCCCGAAAGCCGCCCCTTCACGGTCTGCCGCAGCGGCCACGCCGGCATCCAGCGCTATGCGCAGGTCTGGGCCGGTGACAACCTGACCCACTGGGACACCCTGAAATACAACATTGCCACGATTCTGGGCATGGCCCTCTGCGGCGTGTCCAACCACGGCTGCGACATCGGCGGCTTCTACGGCGTCTCGCCGGAGGCCGAGCTCTTTGTGCGCTGGGTGCAGAACGGCATCTTCCAACCGCGCTTCTCAATTCACTCCACCAACACCGACAACACCGTGACCGAGCCCTGGATGTACAGCGACAAGAAGCAGTACATCAAGGCGGCCATCGACTTCCGCTACAAGCTCAGCCCGACGCTCTACTCCCTGATGGAGCGCGCACATGAGAACGGCCTGCCCATCTGGCAGCCGATGTTCAGCGTGTTCCAGAACGACCCCGCCACCTATGATGAGGGCGTCAACTTCATGTTCGGCGACTCTCTGCTGGTCGCCAACGTGGTCGAGAAGGGCCAGACCGTCCGCCCGGTCTACCTGCCCAAGACCGAGAACGAAAATGAGCGCTTCTACGACTTCTACACCCGCGAGGAGTACGCCCCCGGCCAGACGATGAGGTTCCCGTGGACATTGCCAGCATCCCGCTGTTTGTCCGCAGCGGTGCGATCATCCCGATGAGCGGCAACGCCCTGCACAACCTGATGACCGAAAAGACCACCGCGCTGGAAATCCTGCTGGCGCCGGACATTGACTCCGCGTTCACCCTGTACGAGGACGACGGCCACACGAACGACTACCGCAAGGGCGTCTACCTCAAGACCAAGATTGCGGTCGAGGCCGGTGTCAAGACGGTGGTCCGCTTCACGAACGCGGGCAGCTACGAGACGGCGGTCGAGAGTATGTATCTCGACATGATTCACCGCGAGAAAGCGCCGTTCTACGTCCAGCTGGACGGCAAGGAACTGCCGCACTTCCTGCACCGCCGCAAGTTTGAGGAAGCCGAAAGCGGCTGGTACTACAGCCAGCGCCTCAAGAGCGTGCAGATTAAGTACCCCAACCCCAAAGGACCACGAGGTGCTTGTGTCCTTTGAGCAGTTCGATATGATTGGGATGTAAAGGCGGCGGTGAAACCCGCCCTCGCTTCGCTTCGCAAAAAGGGAGGCTTTTAAAGGAGGGAAAAAAACGACTGGGGACCAGTTCCTAAAACATATATCGAAGGAGAAATACTATGTTCAAAAAAATCGCAGCTCTGGGTGCTGCGGCTGCGCTCAGCGGCCTGATGACCGGCTGCGGCGCGTCCGCACCACGGCCGATACCAGCAGCTACAGCGCCGAAAACCCGCTGGTGCTCACGCTGGCCCACGGCCTATCCGAAACCCACACCGTCCATATCGCCATGACCCAGTTTGCTGAGGAGGTCAACGAAAAGACCGGTGGCCGCATCCAGGTCAAAATCTTCCCCAACGGCCAGCTCGGCAGCGAGAACGAGAACCTTGAGCAGCTGCAGGCCGGCGTTATCGCCATGACCAAGGTCTCTGCCCCCGGCCTGGCCACCTACAACGAGGCCTACAACGCCTTCGGTCTGCCCTACATCTTCAATGATACCGAGGACTTCTACCACGTCATGGACTCCGAGGAGATGCAGGATTTCTTCCTCTCCACCGGCGATGACGGCTTCGTCACGCTGACCTACTACACCTCCGGCGCACGTTCCTTCTACACCAAGGACAAGGCCATCCGCACCCCGGCTGACCTCAAGGGCTTGAAAATTCGGGTCCAAGATATGAAGAGCCAGACCGATATGATGAACTATCTGGGCGGCATCCCGTGGCCATGTCCTACGGTGACGTTTACCCTCGCTGCAGACCGGCATCATCGACGGCACCGAGAACAACGAGACTGCCCTGACCACCGGCAAACACGGCGAAGGTGTGCAAGGTCTACTCCGTTGACCAGCACGCCATGATCCCCGACGTCCTGATTATGAGCGAAAAGGTATGGAAGCAGATCTCCCCGGAAGATCAGGAGATCATTCTGGAAGCTGCCCACAACTCCACCGAGGCCCATAAGGTCATGTGGGATACGGCCATTGAAGAAGCTGTAAAAGAAGCACAGGAAACCATGGGCGTTGAGTTTGTTTACGATGTAGACAAGGAAGCCTTTCCGCGAAGCAACCCAGCCCATGATCATTGAAGCATACGAAGAACAGTATCCCGGCGTTAAGACCCTGATGGATACGATTGAAGCTGCACGAGGGGGAATAAAACATGAAACAGTTTTTGGGTAAAGTAAAGTTCTGGATGGATAAGTTCCTCAGCATTGCCTGCGCCGTTCTGCTGTCTTTCATGACCATCCTGGTTCTCATCCAGGTGTTCTCCCGTTATGTCCTCAACAGCCCCGTTGCCTTTACGGAGGAACTGGTGCGTTACAGCCTGATCTGGACCGGCTTTATCGGTGCAGCTTACGCATTCTCCACCCGCGAGCATATGTCCCTGACGCTGGTGCGCGATAAATTCACCGGCAAAGCCCACACCGCTCTGCTGGTTGCCATCGACGGCCTGATCCTGCTGCTGGCGATCTTCGTCATCACCATCGGCGGCTTCAAGCTGGCTGTTTCTGCCAGCCGTGAATTCTCCGCTCTGCTGGGCATCCCCCGCAGTCTGGTGTACTCCATCGCTCCGATTTCCGGCATTTTCATCATCATCGCCCAGATCATCAACATTTATGAAGATATCACCGGCGAAAAAGTAGACTGCTAAGGAGGGCACAGAACAATGAGCATTACACTGACAACCGTTATCCTTTTTGCTGTGTTCGGCGTGCTGCTGTTTTTGGGTGTGCCCATCTCCATCAGCATCGTGGTTTCTTCCATTGTAACCGCCATGTCCACCCTGTCTTGGGACCAGATCACCTTTATCACCATGCAGAAGATGAACTCCGGCGTTGAGTCTTTCTCTCTGCTGGCTGTGCCCCTCTTCATCCTGGCTGGCAACATCATGAACAACGGCGGTATTGCCAAGCGCCTGGTCAACTTCGCGCAGCTGTTTGTCGGCAAGATTCCCGGCTCGATGGCACAGGCCAACATCCTGGGCAATATGCTGTTCGGCGCGCTGTCCGGCTCCTCCGTTGCGGCAGCCTCCGCTATGGGCGGCTGCATCAGCCCCATCGAGGAGGAGAACGGCTATGACCCGGCTTACTCCGCCGCCGCCAACATCGCCTCCGCTCCCACCGGTCTGCTGATTCCCCCGACGTCCGCCTTCATCGTCTACTCCACCGTCGCGGGCGGTGTCTCCATCTCCACCCTGTTCATGGCCGGTTATGTGCCCGGCATCCTGATGGGCCTGTGCTGCATGGTGGTTGCTTTCGTCGGCGCCAAAAGGCAGGCATGAAGGCCACCGGCTTTGACCGCAGCCAGAGCGTGCTGAAAACCGTCTGGGACGCCGTGCCCAGCCTGCTGCTGATTGTCATCGTCATCGGCGGCATCGTCTCCGGCATCTTCACCGCCACCGAGGGCGCAGGCATCGCGGTTCTGTACTGCCTGATTCTCTCCATCATCTACAAGAGCATTGATTTCAAGGGCTTCCTGAGCATCCTGCTGAACTCTGCCAAGACCAGCGGCATCATCCTGTTCCTGATTTCTGCTTCCTCCGCAATGTCCTTTGTCATGGCGTACTCTGGCATCCCGGCAGCCATCTCCAACGGCCTGATGAGTCTGACCAGCAACAAGTACATCATCTTCCTGCTGATGAACATCATCCTGCTGGTGATCGGCATGTTCATGGATATCACGCCGGCCATCCTGATTTTCACCCCGATTTTCCTGCCCATCGCCATGAGCTTTGGCATGACCGAGATTCAGTTCGGCGTCATGCTGATCTTCAATATGTGCCTGGGCAACATCACCCCGCCGGTCGGCTCTGTTCTGTTTGTCGGCTGCGGCATCGGCCATGTCACGATTGAGCAGGTCACCTCCAAGCTGATTCCCTACTTTGTCGTGCTGATTGCTGCCCTGCTGGCCGTCACCTACATCCCGGCCCTGTCTCTGGGCCTGCCCAGCCTGATGGGCCTGATCTAAGCCATAGTTTTTTCTGTCACAAAAGCAAAAAGCAGCGCCCTGCGTGGAATTACCCGCAGGGCGCTGCGCTGTTTCTATATGTGTTTACTCAAAGGTAATTTTCAGGATTGCGTCAGCTCGTTCACGGCGGTCTCCAGCTGGGTCAGTGCCTGAGTCAGGGTGGCTCGGGGGCAGACAATGTTGAACCGCTGGAAGTCCTGCCCGACGGTGCCAAAAATCGCACTGCTGTCAAGCCAGAGCTTAGCTTTATGCAGAATGAAATCCTCCAGCGCATCGGGGCTCAGCCCCAGCCTGCGGAAATCCACCCAGACAAGATAGGTTCCCTCGGGCGCGTGCATGGTCAGCTGCGGCAGGCGGGTGCGGAGAAACTCCGCCATATACGCAATATTGCCGCGCAGATAGTCCTTGACGGCATTGTACCAGACCCCTCCGTGGGTGTAGGCGGCCTCGGCGGCAACAATTCCGGCGGCGTTCAGCTGACTGTAGCCGCTGGCGTTGTAGATACGGCGGAACTGCTTGCGCAGCGCCTCCTCCGGAATGAACAGATTTGACATCTGCAGCCCGGCAATGTTGAAGGTCTTGCTGGGGGGAGGTCGCAATCATACTGAACTGTGCAAAGGCCGGGTAAACCGCGGCAAAGACCTGATGCTCGCCCTGCCAGACAAAGTCGGCGTGAATCTCGTCACTGAAAACCGTGACATGGTGCTTCTGGCAGATGCGGCCGAGCGTCAGCAGCTCCTCGCGGCTCCAGACACGGCCAACCGAGTTGTGGGGGCTGCACAGCAGGAACAGCTTGACCTGATTATCGACAATTTTAGCCTCAAAATCAGCATAATCAATCTGATAGCGGCCGTCAGCGTCCTGCTGCAAATCACTGGAAACCAGCCTGCGGCCATTGTCCAGCACCACCTCGCTGAATGGGTAGTAGACCGGCTGCTGAGCCATCTGCATTTTCAGTACGCCAGCGGTGTGGAGCATCTGCTGGACCCCGCCACCAACACCCTGCGCACCCCTATGTGGTACGCCACGATGTGCGACGCTGACGGCACCCTGCTGGAGCAGTGCAACATTGTCCGCGCCCTCCATCGCCTGCCGCTGTGGAAGGCGCTGCCGTAAAAAGTACATACCGCGAACAGAAAAACCGGCGCCCGCCACAATGGCAGACGCCGGTCTTTTGAATCATACAGCCCTGTTTACACAGCTTTGGCGCGGGTGGGCTTGAGCTTCTCGGCTGCAAGGCAGAGCAGCACGGTCAGCACCATATCGGGCAGGGTGTACCCGACCGGCGTATCCACGCCCATCAACAGGCGGTAGGCCGCAAAGCCGATTGCCCAGATAACAAGGTTGCGGGCATCGGCAGCTACCGCAAAGCGGTCACGCTTCAAAAGGAAGTGATCCGCAATCTGCACGGCAATCATCGGCGCAAAAACCGAACCGATGAGGTACAGAAAGCCGGTAATGTCATCCATCGGGAAGAGGATGGCGGCAACCGTGCCGATGACCGCCACCACGATGGCGGTCTTTTTGCCGTTCAGCTTTGCAGAAAGGCTCTCCGCCGAGATACCGGCGCTCCATGCGTCCAAAAAGGTCGTTGTAACGGTGGAAAGCACCAAAATTACCAGTGCGGCGATACCTAGCCCCGCCTTTACCATAATGACGGCAATGTCATACTCGCCGGTAAAAATGGCTGCGCCCATGCCAATGACGTACATCCAGCAGGACACCGCACCGTAAACCAGCACGCTGACCCACGTTGCCTGCGTGGGCTTCTCGGCGTCGCGGGTGTAATCGCTGATCAGCGGCAGCCAGGACAGCGGCATGGCCACAGCCAGCTCGACCGCTGCGCCAAAGGTCAGGCCATCGTCCGCCACACCGGCCATTGTATTGCCGGAGAAGAAGATAACCTTGCACAGGACAAGCGTCAAAATAAACAAGGCGGCCATGGTAATTTTGTTAATCCAGCCCAAATCGGTCACGCCCACGGCAATCCACAACACGATAAGGGCACCGATAACCAGACACCAGACCCAGCGGCCAATATCAAAAATGCCGCCCACGGCCAGCGCGCCGTCATAAATCATAATGGCCGTCCAGCCCACAAGCTGCAGCACGTTCAAAAAGGCAAACAGCAGGCCGCCCTTCTGGCCGAAGCTCATTTTGACGGTTTCCATCGCACTGCGGCCGGTGCGCCCGCCGATGAGCCCCGCCAGCAGCATCATGGCACAGCCGATGATGTGACCGAGGAGGATGGCCACAAAGCCCTTTGCCATACCGAGAGATGCAAAGGACGTGCCTGTGAGGATTTCTGCCAACGAGACGCCCGCACCGAACCAAATCAGGCCGTTCTGAAAGGTAGAAGTTTTTTTCATTCGACAAAATCCCCCTTGAGCGCGAACATATGGTTCATCGGGCCGGAGCCGTGGCCCAGATCCAGCATGGCGGCCAGCGCGCCGGAGATGTATGCCTTGGCGCGCTCGACCGAGGTGGTCAGGTCATACCCCTTTGCCAGGTTGGAGGCAATGGCGCTGGACAGCGTGCAGCCGGTGCCGTGGGTGTTGGGGTTATCAATGCGGCGGCCGCGGAACCACTGGCCTGCACCGTCCCGCCAGAGTAGGTCATCGGCATCGTTAATCTGGTGCCCGCCCTTGCAGAGCACCGCACAGCCGTAGCGCTCGCTGATGACCTTGGCGGCCTGCTCCATATCGGATGCGTTGTGAATCGGCATTTCGGCCAGAATCTCCGCCTCCGGGATGTTGGGGGTCAGCACCTCTGCCAGCGGCAGAAGGTTCTTGCACAGGGCGGTCACGGCATCATCCCGCAGCAGCTTTGCGCCGGAGGTGGCCACCATAACGGGGTCCACAACAATATGCGCTGCATTGTATTCCTTCAGCTTTGCGGCGATGGTCTCAATCAGCGCTGCCGAGGATACCATGCCGATTTTCACAGCATCAGGGCGGATGTCGGTAAAGACGGCATCCAGCTGCTCGGCCAGAAAATGCGGGGTTGTCTCGAAGATGTCGGTCACGCCGGTGGTGTTCTGGGCGGTCAGGGCCGTGATAGCGCTCATGGCAAAAACGCCGTTGGCGGTCATGGTCTTGATGTCTGCCTGAATTCCGGCGCCTCCGCTGGAATCGCTTCCAGCAATGGTCAATGCTGTTCTCATTGGTTATGCTTCCTTTCTGTACAGCAAGTTTTGTAACGCGGCACAAGGTGGTGCCCCCAATGTACCGCAAAAAAGTGCGGATGTGCCAAATAGGGCACATCCGCACTGGTAGCGCTGTATCTCCCTACGTTGGCATTATCCAAATCAGGTTACGGGTCAGGGCAACACAGCCCACTCTCAGCCTGCTTGACGCAAGCCCCCCTTTTGTACAAAAATATAGTAGCACAGCTGCTCGGCATTTGCAAGATAAATTTTCCGCTGCTTACAGCTGCTCGCTCAATGCGCGCAATTCGCGGCTGGCTTGCGCGGGGTCATGGGCAGAAAAAATTGCGCTGACAACGGCCACACCGGCCAGGCCCCGGCCCTGCAGCTGCAGGATATTTCCCGCGTCAATGCCGCCGATGGCAACTACCGGGGATGGTCACGGCGTGGGTCACGGCGGTCATCGTCTCGGCGGTGACCGGGTGCGCATCCAGCTTGGTGCCGGTCACAAACGCCGCGCCACAGCCAAGGTAGTCCGCACCGTCCGCCTGTGCCGCCAGGGCTTCGGCGGCGTTATGCGCTGATACGCCAAGAATTTTGTCCGGCCCCAGCAGGGCGCGGGCGCGGCGGGCAGCCATATCGCTCTGCCCCACATGGACACCGTCCGCACCGGACGCAAGTGCTACCTCCACATCATCATCCACCACAAAGGGTACACCGCGGGTGTGGCAGAGCGCTGCCAGCGCGCGGGCTTCAGCCAGAAGCTCCGCGGGGGAGCAGTCCTTGTCGCGCAGCTGCACAAAGGTGGCCCCGCCGTCCAGCGCGGCAGAGACGGTTTCCAGCAGGGTGCGCCCCTGCAGATGGCGGCTGTCGGTCACGGCATACAGCCGCAGCTGTTCGGGCAAAACTTTCATAAAAAGAGCCTCCTTGGGGTTGTTTGCTACCACTATACCCCCGCCAAGGCAAAAATGCAAGCGGCACTTGACAACCCCGGCGCAAAGGTGTACCATACGTGGTAAGAACAGGGGAGCCGGAGGTCCGGCTGAGAGGAAGCGCACCGCTTCGACCCTTTGACCTGATGTGGATTATGCCACCGTAGGAAGGACTCAATACCGTCTTTTTTTGCAGGGCTACCCATCGGCACCCTGCTTTTATTTTTGAAATTTTGGGAGAAGGGAAGAGATAGACCGTCAGAATCCGCGGGCCGAGGGGGGAGCGCCCTGGGCGCTTTGCAGTGTCCGCGATGGGAAGCCGTGTTCCGGCGTGAGAGGAAGCCAGTGAGCTTCGACCGACCACCATGCACCCATGTATCCGGGGTGCAGTGGGCCCGTGCGGGAGCTGTGCGCGGTTTTGGCGGCGGCTCTTCCGCTTTTTCATGTCGCATTTACAAGGAAAAGGAGACCCAAAATGAAAACAAATACAAAAAAAATCGCGTTGGCCGGCGTATTATGTGCAGTGGCCGTTGTAGGCAGTATGTTCTCGTTCCCGGTGTTCGGCAGCAAGTGCGCGCCGGTACAGCATATGGTCAATGTACTGTGCGCCGTTCTGCTGGGCCCGTGGTATGGCGTGGCCGTGGCTTTTGTGGCAAGCCTGTTGCGCAATCTGCTGGGCCTTGGCAGCCTGATGGCCTTCCCGGGCAGTATGTGTGGCGCGCTGCTTTGCGGCATTTTGTACCATAAGACGAAGAATTTGCTGGCCACTTTAGCGGGCGAGGTCTTTGGCACCGGCATCATCGGCGGACTGTTGGCATGGCCTGTGGCGGTGTTCCTGATGGGCAAGGCCGCGGGCGATATCGCCTTTTATGCCTATATTGTGCCGTTTCTTGTGTCCACGGTGGGTGGCTCCATCATCGCCGGTGTGGTGCTCATTGCACTGGAAAAGAACAGTACTCTGAAAAAAATGCAGGCAAGCCTTGCCCGCTGAAAGAGGAACGCATGACCTGCGAAGAAGCACGCGCTGCCATCCGCAGCCGCCAACCGCTGCTGCACTGTATATCCAACGTAGTTACGTCAAATGATTGCGCCAATTTGGCACTGGCCGTAGGGGCAAGCCCCATCATGGCGCAAGCGCCGCAGGAGATGGCAGAGATTGCCGCTCTTGCCGATGCGGTGGTATTGAACACCGCAAACCCTTTTTTAATGAAGCCAAGTTCACCGCCGCACGCCTTGCGGGTAGTACAATAACCGGCGCGGTGTGCCGGTGGTGCTGGACCCGGTGGGCGTAGGCGCCAGCTCATGGCGGCTGGCGCAGATACGTGTTCTTTTACAGCAGGTACATCCCACGATTGTCCGGGTCAATTACGGTGAGGCGGCCGCTTTGCTTACAAGCGGCCGAGAAGTCCGCCAACGCAACCGAGGAAACCGCAGACCCTGTACCATCTGATTTTGCCGCGGTGGAGCACGGCGTGGACAGCCTGACCGCACCCACGGATGCTGCAGCCTGCGCCAAGGCATTGGCTGCTCAGCTCGGCACGGTTGTGCTGCTCTCCGGCGAGGAGGATTTGGTTACCGATGGCCATACGGTGTACACTGTACGCGGCGGCAGTCCGCTGATGCGGCGCGTCACCGGCGCAGGCTGTATGCTGTCGGTGCTGTGGTGCGTTTGCCGCGGTGGAGCCTGACGCTTTGGCCGCCGCCCATCACGCAGCCACGTTTTGGAAGTCCTGCGCCACCGCAGCAGCCGCCCAATGCCGCGGCAGCGCCAGCTTCCGTGGGCCCTGCTGGACGAAGCGTCGATGTAATGGCTCGGCTAAACCGTATTTTTTGCATGAACTTATCACGAAAACCCGTTTTGGCCGGGGTAGGGGGCATTTTTTGTTTCGCTGAACGGCAGCACAAAAAGATTGGCTCAAAAACCCGCGATGGGTACGAGCTGGCGATTCACGTGCTGGAACTTCTGCGCGATATGGCATTTGACGGCGTGCATATCAACTGGGTGATGCATAGCAACAACGCCGATGATTTTGCCAATATGATTACCTTGTGCGAAACATATAAGGTGTCGGCGCTTTCGGTGATGTGTTCAAGCCGATTCCTCGCACCAGCTGCCCAGTGCCCCCACCGCCGCGCATAAAACCCGCAGGAGCCGTGCAAAAGCATGCAACCTGCAAAAACTGCCTGCCCTGTATGGCGTTCAATCATAAGCTGCACAGAAAATCGCTTTCGGCACTCAAGAGTGCCCGCTGAAACAGGGGAAAGAGCTTTGCTTTGACACAGCTTTGACAATTCGGTTAGAATTCTTTAAGTTGCCCCCTCTATATTTCGCTAAACCCTGATTTAGCGAAATATTATAAATTGCATTTAGATACCCTGCTTTTCTGCTTCTCTGTTCCCTGTCACTTGCATTTATACGCAACTTTGCTAACAGGGTCAAAGCAATAGAAACGTCTTTCAATAATTGTAATCCTATGGCAACACCGCACAATGATATTGTCATTATCACTATAAAAAAGAGGACACCCTACGTTGCCCCCCTCTTTACAGATTGCAGCGGGCCAGAACCCGCCGCTTGTTATAAATTGAAAATCAGCAGTTTTTCTTTTCTCTTCTTTTCCAGCACAGAAAGCCGTACATATCGTTGAAAAGAAATCGCAAAATTGACCACCACCGAATATCGGGTTTTCCATGGAGGCCAGCGCCCACAGTATAATCAGGACAATATCGTTGGACGCAGCCCAGCGCATAATAGGACGAGCGCAGCATGGTGAAGTGTTGCCGCCAGCACTTGTTGCAATGGAAATTGTTGCTGAACAGGATATGCGGCGTGTTCAGTGCATCCCCAGAACTGAAAGTAAATAAACACGCTTGCCACCGCCGCAAAAACGATAACGCGCGATGTGCCGGGGTTTGAGTGAATGCAACTTCTTTCCGTTTATGGCATTTCGATCAGCGTAATCGTTAATCATTACTGCCATTGGCAGTGGGCCATGCCCAGATAGGTTATCTTTTCACCCCCAGTAATGGAATCTCCCATGAAAATGATGCGTACAGAACGCTGAACACCACCATTAAAATCTGCGCATACGTTTCCTTTTGCGGCAAAAATCAGGGATGTGATGCCAACACACGCGGCAAATCCAGTGTCCAGAATGTCCATATTTTCATCGTCAGCGTGTTTGAAAATCGCCAATACTGCGACCCCAGCCACAACATCCATTCCTTGCGGGTCAAATCTTTTATCGGATTGCTCATTCTCCTTATGGAAAGTGCTTGAGTTTCGTTCCGGTTTAGGAAAAACAACATATTGAACAAATCATTACTGCGCGCGCTCACCGAGCGCCATTCAATATTTGTACGGCTGTAGGCTGCATAAGGCCTCTCAGTGGAGGATTATTCTGGCAACGTATTATTGACAGTACCAGCAAAATACCAGCGAAATATGTGTCAGTAAAATTTATACAGTGGCATCTATGCAAAATTCGACTG
>VOFK01004405.1_pt1 | contig 69826 bp, 71 predicted proteins | sample 5384121 | NCBI WGS metagenome assembly VOFK01 (sample SAMN12384730, study PRJNA508395) | human gut metagenome | isolation source: healthy gut J | host: Homo sapiens | reverse complement strand
CGGTGAAAAGAACAATATCAGCATTTACAGGAAATGACTTATGAAAAATCTCAAATTAGAATCAAGTAAAGCATCTTCACTCTATGATTATTATTAGTCTTTTTGTGTGATGCATTCGGTTCTGACCCATAAGGCAATCATTATCTTCTACGGTTTGGTAAGTTTTGATTTTTCTATCTTTGGGAAACATGTATTATTTTGGAAAAGAAAAATGAATAGTTTTGCCTATTTTGCGTGAATTTTTATAACTTTGCGCTTAGGCGAAAAATAAGCATGTATTTATGATACGATTACTCCTAACTACTATAATGTCTTTTTCCTTGTTTGGCTGTCAACCAGGAAAGATAGACCAGATAATAATTGGGATGTTTGCAAATGCACAGGAATCACCAGAGGCAAAACAAACAATCTTAACGCAAAATGCAACAGAATCCGTAAGCATCAGCCAACAAAATTATCAAGGTTTGGAGGTTCCGGCCTATTCTGACAACGATTTTATCCTAAAGAGGACTGCTTATACTACCTCATATGACAAGGTGAATAAAATTCCGAAGTGGGTGGCTTGGCATTTAATTTCAGACCACACAAATGGTGATCAGAGGAGATTGTCAAACTTTATTGTAGATGATGAGGTGCCTGCGCCACGAGCAGAACTTGTTGATTACAAAGGCTCTGGTTATGACCGTGGTCACATGTGTCCCGCAGGTGACAACAAATGGGGATTTGAGCCAATGAGGGAGTCGTTTTTCCTTACAAATATATGTCCACAGGATCATAATCTTAACTGTGGTGATTGGAATGAGTTGGAGATCGCTTGCCGTAATTGGGCTAACAAGTATGGTGACATCTACATTGTTGCAGGCCCCATTTTGTATAAGGGTAAGCACGAAACGATTGGTCCTAACAAAGTGACTGTTCCTGAAGGATTCTTCAAGGTGGTTCTGTGCATGAATGGCACGCCAAAGGCTATTGGCTTTATCTACAAAAATCATCCATGCAACAATCCACAGTCAAGTTATGTTAATAGCGTTGACCAAGTTGAACGTATCACTGGTTTTGACTTCTTTTATAATTTACCAGACGATATAGAAGAAAAGGTTGAGTCCAACGCTAATCTTTCAGATTGGTAGTTTTCTTTGACTTAGCCTGTTTACTATCGCATCTATTGTTGATTTTATTTACTAACACCATATGGATGTAGAAATCCAATAAGATGGCAACAATGCAAATCGCCACATAAATCCATTGTTCATACAAACCATAATATACAGATGCCATAAGTAATATCAACGATATAATTGCTGTAGTCGCTGATACTATATGCATTATAAAATTATTAGAAACCATTTTGAATGTCGTTTTTTCTTTTTTGCTGCAAAATACTATCTGTAATTTCTTTCTGACGAATAGCTTTTTGTTCTTCTTGTTGTTTTAGTAATGCTTTCCGTGCTTGTTCTTGCTTCTTCTTTTTCTGTTCTTTTGCGACTCTTGCAGCTTCTCTACGTGCTAATCTTTCTTCTTCGATTAAAGGTATGACAGAATGTGGATTATATATTATGATGCCTGTGAAGCGTTGAGACTCGTTGTAATACGAATAATATGTATCATCACCACCATTCCCTTTAAATTCACATATCGAGGCCACTATAATATGCTTATCATCAAACAACCACTTTGCTATATAATTAGCAGAATCTTTTGAGGTCTCTATAGGATCTCCAAATTTCTTTCTAATTGTCTTAGATAACTTTTCCGCCTTAAAGCATCCGTCTTCAGAACTACTCTCCGAATCACGTAACACAATACCTTGTAACCTTTTTCTTACGAAAATACCATCTAATATAAAATTCACTCCATCAAGCAATTCGTACTTCTTGAATTTATTATCATAAACCTCTGGATACATATATGAATACCGGTAGTAATCATTGTCATATTCGTTCTTGTTCATATCATAGAATGTTTTAGCAAGCATTCCGACACGAAAATCAAGATACAAATTCTCGGCATCCTGACTCGCAATTCTATTATACAGATTATATATAGTAGAAGATGGATGGATTTTACATTCGTTTAATTGGTTTTCTAAAATAAATGCTATGTATTTATTACAATCTTCCTCTATCTTAGACAGATACTCTGTATTATACAACTTTTCCAACCAAGTCCTTTCGCCTTTGAACCAGCGCACATGTGTAATTGGTAAACATAGAAGAAGGAAGGCAAATCCTCCATATACTATCCACAAATACATGTAAAGTACAGCATGTGTGCTCGAACTTTTATATATAGATTTGGCAATTATTTCTATTCCGTACAATAGAAACAACATGAGAAGAATTTCCCAAGTCCAATATAATATGATGGCTATTATAACTATGGCTATAACATATTGCATAAATTTACTCTTTAAGAGTTCAAGCGTCTGCGATAGTTTTCTAATATACGTTTCTTTGCTATCTCAATCGGAAGTCCTTTAATTTCAACGCCATTTATTTTCTCCAACTTATAGATGATTGACATGAGCTTACGGTAGATTGATGGTAGTTTCACCTTGTCTGTCGTATTGTCAATCTCAGTAATAAGATGCTCAACTTCGGCTACAGCAACCTTTACATCAATATCGTTAGACGAAGGAGCCGATTGAAAAGGAGTTGGTGTAGATGGGGGTGAAATTGGAACAGGCTGCGTGGGTCGTGTCGCATTCGTGTTTGGTTGTGGAGTAGAAGCCTTCTTTCGTGACATGAAGAAGAACCAATATAATCCAGCAATTACTGCAACCAATGCAGCTGTTATGAAGTTGCTTGAAAGTAGCAACGAAAGAATTACAGACGCAACAATGAACACAAGGCAACCCTGTTTTGAGAATCCAAATGTTGTCTGAGTAGTGGCATTGGTTGGAGGATTTGTTCCAGTAGTTGAAGAACTATTTGATTTTGATCCTCCACCCACTTTTTGACGGTAATAAAGCCCCGTACCTGGAATACCTCCAGATACATAAATTCCACGCTTGCCAATGTTCACCTTTGCTCCTTTAGGTCCCATTGATATGCTTGGTCCATTTTTGCTCCAGTTAATTCGTACACCTGGAAGAATTTTAGTGCTTCTACGCCAATATAAACCCATTCTTTTTCGCGAATTTTGCTTGCAAAATTAAAATTTATACTCTAAAAGCAAAAAAATTTAATGGGAAATACGTATAAATCTTGTTGCTTTGAGGAAAAGTAATTACTTTTACCTCAAAAAGTATAACTCATAGCAGATTATGACAACATTAAGCAATGAAGCTTTTGCAGTAATGGCAGCCTGTGAACGAACAAAACAACCTTTCGGTATAACAGTCGATAAGATTTGTTCCGGTCAATACAAGTTCGTGTGGGCTTTCAAGATTGACAAAGAGAAAGCACAACGAGAAGGCTATGGCAAAACTAATGTCAAAGGCAATATAATTTTGGATACAGAATATCCAGGATGCCCTTATTGTGGTGAAAAACGACACATCGTTTGCTCATCATGTAACAAGTTCTTCTGCTACCATGGACAGGAACATGTTACATGCCCCAATTGTGGAACGAGTGGAAATGTGGTATCAATAGAACAGGTTGACCTAAAAGGTGGAGATTATTAAAATTGAAATATGATGGCAGATTTGGCAAAAGGAAGAAGAATCTCTCTCACGAATGGAGGTTGTGTAACCATCATCAAGGAATTAGGTAGAGGTGGACAAGGTATTGTCTATCTCGTAGATTTGAATGGCGAACAAAAGGTTCTGAAATGGTATCTGACTGCACCAGACGAGAAGTTTTACAGAAATCTCGAAAAGAACATCATGAATGGTGCTCCTTCTGATGCATTCCTGTGGCCAGAGCATTTGACAAACCGTCAACTTGGTAGCTTTGGTTATGTTATGCAACTGAGACCAAAGAATTACTATGAGTTCGGCAATTACTTGCTCGCCAAGGTTTGTTTCAAGTCTTTTAAAGCAATGTTGGCTGCAGCTATGAAGATTTGTGACGGATTCATGATGCTTCATCGTTGTGGCTACAGTTATCAAGACCTAAACGATGGCAACTTCTTCATAGACCCAACCAATGGCGATGTGCTAATCTGTGATAATGACAACGTAATGCCTCAGGGCGAGAAATCTGGCATTATGGGTAAGGCTCGTTATATGGCCCCTGAGATTGTTGCTGGTGGAATTCCAGACAAGAGAAGCGACAGATTCTCGCTTTCTGTCATTCTGTTTATGCTCTTCTACGCTAACCACCCATTTGAAGGAGAACGAGTCATTGCATGTCCTTGTATGACGGAAAGCTATGAGCGTAAGTTCTATGGAAGTGAAGCCATCTTTATTTATGATCCGACAAATAATACTAATCGCCCTGTGAGAGGAATCCATCAGAATGTCATCAAACGTTGGTTTGTATTCCCATCGATCCTTCGTGAAACTTTCGAACGTGAGTTCAGTCAGGATTATCTACATAATCCTGAGAAACGAATGATTGAACAGAATTGGGAGAAGATCATTTCACGGGTTCGTGATCAATTAGTCATCTGTCCGATCTGCAAAGAAGAAACCTTTGTTGAAACCAATGGAGCCGTTGGCAAGTGTATCAACCGAGGATGCAACATTGACATCTCCAAGCGTCTGTTTATCAATAACAGATCATTGCCTCTCACAGATAAGACCGAAATCTTTATTGATAACGATAATACGCCAGATGCAATTGTTTCAAAAGATGCCAATGGCGTATTGATAATTAGGAATATCTCATCAGACAAATGGACGGTCGAAACGCCAAGTGGCAAGGTAAAGACCGTAGAATCGCAAGGTATTATGCCTGTAAAAGAAGGATTAAAAATAATGTTCAAAATCCGTGAGATACCTTATCGAGGAGAAATAACAAATATTTAATTTTTACAATAATGGGACTTTTAGATGACGTGGTAAGTGTCCCACGCAGAACAATGACACTTTTCTTTGTAATCGACACATCAGGTAGTATGGCTGGTAAAAAGATTGGTGCCGTTAATGATGCTGTTGAGAATGTACTTCCTATGCTTGATGAGATTTCTGCATCCAATCCAGATGCCGAAATCAAGGTAGCAGCTCTTGAGTTTTCAAGTGGTTGTAACTGGCTTTATGACGAACCAAAGCTTGCATCAGAGTTTGTATGGCAGGATGTAACTGCAAGTGGTCTAACTTCACTTGGTGCTGCTTGTCAGGAACTCAACACAAAACTCTCTCGTAATGGGTTTATGCAGACTCCAAGCGGAAGTTTTGCTCCTGCAATTATTCTCCTTTCTGATGGTGGGCCTACAGACGATTTCTATGGAGGTTTGTCAAAACTGAAGGCAAACAATTGGTTCAAGAATGCGATCAAGATAGCTATCGCCATTGGTGATGATGCAGACAAGGATGTTCTCACTCAGTTCACTGGAACGAATGAGGCAGTATTTACAGTTCACAATATTGATGCTTTAAAGCAAATCATTCGAGTTGTAGCCGTTACCTCTTCTCAGATTGGTAGCAAGAGTAGTACTGCTGGCGATACCACAAAGCAGGAACAGGTTATCAAGGATGTAACCGAAGCAACCAAGGATATTAACGGAGCTCAGTCAGAGGCTGCTCCTGTGAATTCTACTGATAATTACGACGATTGGGATTAAACTAAGGTTTCTTTGATGGAGAAATTAGTTCATTTTTGTCAAGGAGAAAGCCATAAAGCAACAGGTAAAGTATGTCAGGACTATGCAATGTGTAGTACTGATAATGGTATTGCAGTGGCTGTCTTGAGTGATGGACATGGTGGTAGCAGGTATTTCAGAAGTGATGTCGGTTCAAAGACAATAGTTGAATGTACTTTCAAGAAAGTAATGGGATTTGTTGAAAATATAGATTCCAGCATATTTGAGGGAAAACCATTTACAGCAGTATCGGCGTTGACAACCGAGCGCAAAGAAGAGAATCTACGAAAGAATAGTAAAGTAGATGATCAACTGAATCAGCTGTTTAAGTCAATCATATTCGGATGGAGAACTATGGTAGAACAACATGCAAAAGAAAATCCATTTACCGATGAAGAACTTAAGTTGATTACTGACCCACAAGATCCTCACTCCATAGACAAGACATACGCCAGGTTGTACATTGATGTGTTATGTCAGAACACCAATGTACTGGTTTGCTTTCCACCTCGGAGATGGGAAGTGTTTCTCTTTTGATGGAGATGGTAATTGGAATGAACCTATCCCTTGGGATGAACGATGTTTTCTGAATAAGACAACATCCATTTGTGATACAGATGCGCTATCTGAATTCCGCTATTGCTATCAAGGCAATGGAGATTATCCTGTAGCTGTTTTCCTTGCTTCTGATGGATTGGACGACTCTTTCGGAGAGTCATACAATCAGGCGAACTTCTATATTCAGATATTGAAGCTCATTGCTAACACGTCAAACAATGATGCACAGAAAGAAATAGAAGATACGCTTCCGCAGTTAAGCAAGATTGGAAGCCAGGACGATATGTCTGTAGCTTGCCTATATGACGAAAAGGAATTAGAATTCATTCTACCTAAGCTCATACTATGGCAAAGAAGCAACGTGGAGAAACAGATAGCTGCTGTTAATGAGAAAATTCTGGTAGCAAAAGCTAAGATGTCGAAATACTCTCCTCTTAAATTTTATACAAAGAAGGAATTGATAGAGGCCCAGTATGCTCAGACAGATATTGAACGACTGTTTATTTCCAAACGAGAACTAGTTACCAAGTATAACCGATTCACAAGTGAACTCCCATCAACATCGTCTCATGCAGATTACGATGACGAAATAGGATTATATGAGTATAAGGAGGAGGAAAAGCGCCAAACTCTGACTGCAGAACAAATAAGAAAACGTTTGAGAGTTTTGAGTCATCCGATGTATAAATTCGATATATGACATGAATAAAAAATACCAATTACATACAGGCATAAAGGATATTATCCAAACGAATGGTACAGAACCCATCCGAACCGTTCAGTTGGCTAATATCCTTGCTGACTATTCAGCCTACGATGAATACCCTGCCACTAAGGTTGTTCTGAAAGATGTACTGACCACTGGTTATGGGCAACGCATTTACAATGCCTTCAACGAGTCTGGAAAAATTTATCTTGCAGAAATAGAAATGATTAAGCAAGATTACAGCAAAAAATCAAAGTTCAAGAAAGACGTTGTCAATTATGTGTTCGACTCTATATGCTACGGCTTAGGACTAAAGACAGCCGTCAAGGAACCTTCAAGCAATAGCTTTGACCCATACATAAACGAGTCGGATAACATATTGGATAAACTTCCAGGAATGTTGGCAGAGTTGAAGAAAGAATATGATGAGGCATTGAAGTCCCTTCTTGTACTTCCAAAAGATATTATTTGGGATGCAGTTGCTTATTATCCAGCGTCAGCAGAGAATCAGCTGTATTTGATAGAAGGTAAGATTCATGTCATCAGCAATCAATTAGGTATCAACGATAACAACTGGTGCAAGAATCTGAAGGAAAAGACTTTGAACAGTCATAGACAGAGGAAGGTAAACACTGTCAAAGAAGTACTGGATGCAAAGAAGATAGATTTCACCAACCTATTGAATACTGCACTTGTCAAGCCATCAGCTTCATACATCAGCAAATCTGGACACTATGCTTCTGATAAACTGTCTGACATCGAAAAAATGGAATCAGAGATAAAAGGTCTGTATGGTGAAATGGGTGTTAAGTATGATGATTGGTGCAAAACAGAAAAAGACAGAATCTTGTCATCATACATTGTTTCTGATAGTAGTCGCTTTCGTCAGATGCTGTTGAAGATAGCAATGCCTGCAGCCATGTTCTGCGGAGTCGGCTATTATGGTGGAACTTATGCGGTATCTACTGACGAAATCAACGTTTATGAGCAAAGGATGAAAGCAGCAGACGGTTATCTTGCCAATGGAAATTACGGAAAAGCCATTGCAGGTTTTATACAAGCCTCCAACCTGTATGACGGAAGTTTCAGAACATCATCTTACAAGGAAGGAGCATTGTCACAAGCAGATGTTTGTTTCGCAAAGATGCAAGACCAAGTAACTTCTTTGATAGATAGAAAGCAATACGGACAGATACTTGCCCTTTATGAATTCTATTCCAACGGAATACTTGGCTGCAAATCAGAATAAGAGCGACTGGATTGAAAAAAACAAAATAGATTTGCAAAATACAGTATCAGAAGAAGTTGACCAACTGGCAGAAATAATTTCGTTCAACGGAGGCCATCTAACGGAGGACGGTAAGAAATACCTTGATCAACTTCTGGCTGTATCTCCCGACAACTATTGGTTGAACCTTATTAAGACGAAAGAAAAATGAAGAATCCAGCAAAAAACAAAATAAGGGCATTGTTGCTTTCTGCAGCTACAGCACTATTGTCAACTCATGCTCAAGCAGAAGAAACCGCCACTATTATACCTGACTTTGTCAATAATGATGATTTCTTCGGTGAGACTAAACGCTCATGGGGAAAGGTATTCAAGAATGTAGCAAAACTCAATAAGAATGGTGAAGTGAAATACATTGCAAGCCATCGTTCGCACATGTCACATCGTTCAGGTGGTGGCGGTGGTGGATCTGGTCACAGGTCACACTACTCTCATTACTCATCATACGGAGGTGGTTCAAGTCATTACTCATCAAGTTCTCGTAGCGGCTCGTATTCTTACAGCAAACCTAAGCCAAAGACAGCAGGTGATTATTCAATCGGTGATAGAACATTAAAGACTGGTATCCATGGAAGTGACGTAACCTCACTTACAGGCTACCTTGCAACAGCTTTATACATCAACCGTTCTTGGATAAAGGAAAAGGAGGGCTATTCTCTCTATGATGCTACCATAGCATCAGCAGTCAAGCACTTCCAAAAGGATGCAGGTTTGCCTCAGACTGGTATTGCAGACCAAACTACCATTAACAAGTTGAAGTCATGGAATAATAGCAAGACAACCGTTATCCTTGGTACTCGTGAGTTATCATATTCAGAATCATCAACCGATAAGGGTACTGATGTGACAGAACTTGTGAACCTGTTGACTAAGGCTGGATTCGCTCCAGATCCGAAGAAGATTGTCATGACAAATGATGGTAGGACAGAGTTTACTAAGGATATTGCAACAGCAGTTCGTTTCTTCCAAGCATACAACAACCTTAGTGTTACAGGAAGAGCTGATGAGGCAACTATCAAAGCGTTAAAAACAAAGGCACAATAACATGAATAGAATAGCATCAAATATAATAAAGTCTTTATTAGTTGCATCTGTATTTTCCATATCGGGAAATGATGTAGAAGACACAAACGATTATATGTATACTGTAGGAAATAATGATGATGAACAAGCAGTTACAAGTAAGAAGAAATCTGTTATAAAAAACATCATAAAATTAAATGGAAATGGTAAGTTCACTTTGATTGCTGGCCATCGTTCTCATTATTCTCACCGTTCACATTATTCAGGGAGAAGAAGCAGATGCACTTCATTTAGGTCACCTATGGAAATGGTGTTGGGAGACAGGGCTATCTTAAAAGGAATGTATGGGGCTGACATAGATATGTTAGCTGCGATTTTGGACTCTAAAGGTCTATACGACAAACAACACGTGACTAAAATCAAAGGTATGACATGTTTTGATCTTAGAATGGAGCAATGCATAAGGAATATACAGGCAAAGTATGGTATGACTGTAGATGGAGTATGCACTCGTGAGGTTCTTTCCAAAATTCTATAACCTATGGAGATAAAAGTAGATAGAAATATATATTCGGACTCTTGTATATCCAAAGTTGTATATCTATTGTCTGAAAAATTTAGTATAGCAAGAACCTTTGTCAACAATTACGAGATTCTTACAATAATTCATAAAACAGACGATGATTTTGATGTCAACGATTTTTGGAATAAAATGAATGATTTTAAGTTAAGGGAAATCATCAATACAGAGACCAGGGACATTAAAAAACAATTTTATATGCAAAGGCATTTGGCGAATTTGACAATTTAGACGAAAATGATTTCGATTAATAAGTATCACATACTTCCGTTTAACTTTATCAGGATCAAGAATAAAGAGGTTTTGATAAATGAATTAGGGGACATGATTGTCGTTCCGATTGGTACCGCATGCCGTTTAGCGAACAAGGAAGCTATTGACGAAGAGTTATTCAAAAGCCTTTATGCCAATTTCTTTGTAACAAACAATTATTTCTCCCCGTTGATGAATGTCTATGCCGCTAGACTTAGGGAGAAGAAAGGTTTTTTGGACAACTTTACCGCACTCCATATATTCGTCCTAACCCTTCGTTGCAATCAGAATTGTGTATATTGTCAAGCATCAAGTCAAGATGAGGTAAGCAAACATTGTTCTATGAGCTTTCATACAATGGGCAAAGCAGTGGAATTGATGTTTAAGTCTCGCTCTCCATTTCTTACAATGGAGTTTCAAGGCGGAGAACCTACATTGGAGCCCAAGCTGATTAGATATGGCATAGAATGCGCAGAAGAAACAAACAAGACTGAGAAAAGGAAGATAGATTACGTTCTCTGTACGAATAGCATAAATCTGACAGAGGAGATAATGGATATTTGTCAAACCTACCATGTGTTGATTTCTACATCTCTTGATGGTCCTGAATGGCTACATAATAGAAACAGAGGCAAGAAAGATAGTTATGAGAAGGTTGTTTCCGGCATAACAAAGGCAAGAGAATTATTAGGGTATGACCAAGTCTCTGCTTTGATGACTGCATCGGAAGAAGGTGTTCTTCACCCAAATGAAATAGTTGATGAATACGACAGATTAGGCTTCAACAGCATCTTTCTAAGAGCATTAAATCCTTACGGACTTGCAAGAGATAATTCCGATTGGGACGTATATACAGACAAGTTCATTGATTTCTACAAGAAAGCCCTTAATCACATTATAGAGCTTAACCTTAACGGAAAGTTTTTCATTGAGGAGTTTGCTGCTATTATTCTTCGAAAGATGTTAACACCTTTCTGTACAGGTTTTGTTGACTTGCAATCACCGGCAGGCATCATAAACTCTGTCCTTGTATATAATTATGATGGCTATGTGTATGCATCGGATGAGTCACGTATGCTGGCAGAATTCAATGATTACACTTTCCGCTTGGGAAGTGTGGATGACAAATATGAAGATATTGTCTATGGTCAGAAGGCAAGAGAATTGGGAAAGATTTGGTGTAACGAGACGATAGCAGGTTGCTCTGATTGTCCAATACGAATGTATTGTGGTGCTGATCCTGTACGTAACTATTCTACCCAAGGTGATACGTATGGTTACAGACCAAACTCATGGTTATGCAGGAAGAACAAGGCCATCATCGAGTACATTATAGAATTAATAGTAACGCGTCATGATGAGGTGATGCCGATATTCAAAAGTTGGTTGGTATGAAACAAAGACCATTAGACATATTATCTAACGACAATACTTTGTTCTGTACGGAACAATGTAACAATCATTGTTTGATGTGCTGTCAACCACCGATAAATGTTGATGACATTGATTGGTTGTACGAAGAAAACCTGTTACGCATACAAAACGCTCCCAAGGATTTACCCATAATAGGTATTACAGGAGGTGAGCCAACTTTATTAGGCGAAAAGCTAATCTCTCTCATAATGTATATTCGTGAGCAACTTCCTGACACCGATATTCACATTCTTAGCAATGGTCGCAATTTCAGAGATGCAGATTACACATCTACCTTAATGGAAGTTGGTGAAGGACGTATCATCTTCGGCATACCTTTACATTCCGATTTTTATAAGGATCATGATATAATTGCAGGAGCAAAGGGTGCTTTTGAGGAAACCATAATAGGACTGTACAACTTGGCATCTGTAGGAGCGTGTATTGAACTGAGAATAGTAATGAATAAGCTTAACTACAGAAGGTTCCTGCCTATGGCAGAATTTATCCACAAGAATCTACCCTTTGTTGCATGGATAGCATTTATGGGTATGGAATATACAGGATATGCCATCAAGAACTCTAAAAATATTTGGGTTGAGCCGAAGGATTATATTGCACATCTATTGAATGCAGTGAAATTTCTGGATGAATGGCGCTACAATGTGTGTATATACAACATTCCGTTGTGCCTCTTGCCCGATAGCTTCCATGATTTCGCCCAAAAGAGCATATCAGATTGGAAGAACGACTATCCTGACATCTGCCAAGAATGTAAAAAGAAAGAAATGTGTTGTGGATTGTTCACAACATCAATAAAACCATACAAAGGATTAAAAGCGATACAATAATGGGAAAAATCAGAATATGTTCAAAACCGCCAAAGCCAATCGTTTCGCTTTCAGAAACGTACACTGTATTAAGTTCTTACAAATCGGGAAGAGTGACCTTGTGCTTGACCCCTGATGGTGAATACCTTTTTACAGTCTATGGCGATATAAGCGAGTCAACAGCAAAACGAAGCTCTACCCATAAGGCCACAGAGCAGAAAATGACCAACATTATGCTCAAGATGTATGAGGATGCACAGGATGCTTATACTGTAATACAAAAGAAGAGTAAATTACGTTTGGCTTCATCGTATTCTGTTCAGCAGAATGTAAAACCACAAGACGCATACCAGTGGAAGACATTGGATATAAAGAAACCTACGGACAACGAAATAAAAGAGCTTGTTATGAGTGAAGCAAGAAATTTGGCTCACAATCCCAAAAGTTCTTCTGTTAGTGAATCTGAGTTTGTGAAGGCAAACTTAGAGAGCATGAAGAAACAACGTATGGACGCATGGTATGAGATTCTGACGTTGTTCAATCTTATTGAAAAAGCTCAAGCAGATAGAGCCAATGCTTCTTTCAAGAAGGAATATGATGCGAGTGTAAGAGCGCAACAAGAAATCATTGATGGCGAGAATCATATAGTTGATGATGCCTTTCACTCATTCTCTAATACATTGATGGTGCCTTTCATTATAGAGTTGGATTACAAATACAATCAGGCGGCTAAGAGTATCGACGTTAGCATAGAGCTGACTGAAGATCCTTCGTTGAAGATGCCAATGAAAAAAGCAACTCTGAAGACAACTGGCAAGCTATCTGTTCGCGCAAAGACACAAGGTGATGTTCAACGAGATTATGCCTACACCTGTTTGTCGCTCATGTATTATATAGCATGTAATGTATTCAATATTACTCCGAACATACAAACCTGTAGAATAGCTTTATATACAGCGAGAAAGGCAGAAGGCATCTGCTGGTTGGAATTTAACAGAAATAAGTTTGCCACATTGCATCTCTCAACATTAGATCCTCTGTTAGATATTGTGGCCTGGCCCAATGTCTCTAACTTAAAAGTACTGAAAACCATATCCAAACTGGAATGCATTGAGAAAACAGCATTTGAGAATCAGATTAGGTCACAGATTTCATCTTTAATGTAGAATGACTCGAAAGCAACTGAAAGTAATGAACCTACTATTGGTGCTACTGCTATTGTGGAATCCAATAGTTTTATGGCAATACTACCAGAGTATGGTCATTGCTTTTTTATTGCCTATAACTATCGTGAGCATTGGTTTAGCCATTTCGAGAGTTCGTAGTTTGAGGTTGAAAGTTTGGGCATTCAACCTTGCTGCTATTGCGAGCATACTCTTTCATGCAGAGGTGATTTTCACGATGGTGTATGCATATAAAGAGATACCGAACCTGTATGAACTGCATGGGAAATACTATTTCAATAAACCTTATCTCGATCAACAGTTCAATGACCCTGAATTTGTAACACGATACAAGACAAATTGTCAAGGATATAGAGTTGATGATTTATCCTCACAGAATCAGAAGATTGAAAAATGTGATTGGCTGTTTATCGGAGATTCATATACACAAGGTGCTCAGGTAGAATACAATCAGTTGTTCAGCTCTTTGATTTACAAAGACTTCCCCGATAAAGTCATAGTTAATGCTGGTATAAGTGGGGCTGGTCTTTATGATGAGTTGAATTATTTCAAAGACAAGGGCAAAAAGTTGTCTCCCAAAGTTGTGTTCCTTCAGATAGGAGCTTTTAACGACTTTATGAATATCAGAGAACATCAGCCATCCTTACAGGATTACATCATGGAGTGGTCGGCGCTATATCGCTACTTCGAATATAACATAGCCAATAGCGATGAGTTGCCATTAGGTAGATGGACGGAACCATTCTTTCCTAACAAGGAAGATAATATCGACAACAATATCTTCTTCAAACAAACGTCTGATTACAAGGAAGCCGACAAGAGGGCTTTCAAGGAAAGTATCTCAGAATTCAAAAAAGAAGTTGAATCTATCGGTGGTAAGTTGGTACTTATCTTTATCCCTTCAAAAGAACAGATTTCGCCAGAATTGTTGAAGGAGGTTTTAGATGAGTACAATATAAGCAAAGAAGAGATTGACCTTTCTATTCCAAATAAATTATGCCAATCGGTAGCGAATGCTCTTAGAGTGGAACTTTATGATTTGACAACAGAGTTCAGGCAATCCAACTCATTTCCATTCTTTTTTACACATGATGAGCACATGAATGTAGTTGGACACCAGCTTATAGCAGAGAGGATTGTCAAAGAGTTAAGCTCGATAAGTGGTGGGTATGACTATTTGAGTGAGGGTAATTACCATGAGCGATATCCAACGATTCATGCCGATGGTACTATGGTGTATCAGTCTCAAACAGAACACTATTATACCATAAATAGATTGAATATGAACAATGGTTATCGTGAGGAATTGTGGCGAGGTGTTAGCGAACTGGTACATCCTATGATTTCAAATGATGGTAGATACCTTGTGTTTACAGAGGGTGAACAAGAGTCTTTGAATACAGATGTTATTCTCTATGACTTTTTTAAAGGACATCAAGTTGCTATTAACAAGAAACCAGCAAAGGGAGCTATTCCATGTGTCAATAAATCGGCGACAAAGATAGCCTTTCCTTCCTGGACAATGGAACACACGACTCCCAGCATTGTACTGTATGATATCGCAACAGGCAGACAAACGCAATTTGAAGATGGTGTAGAATGTTGGCGACCAGTATTTTCGAATGATGATCGACATATCTATTATATTCAGAAAGAAACACAAGATAGCCACTTTGTGATTAAAAGCTATGACGTAGCAACAGGCAAGAAATGCGTTGTATTAAAGCATCCATACAATATTTGGGATATTGCGGTATCACCTTCTGGGAAGTACATTGCTTATGCAGGAAACAAGGATACAAATTGGGATTTGTTTATCTATGACATAGAACAGAAGCAAAGCCGACAGATAACACATACTCTCGGTGATGAGTGGGATCCTGCTTTTGGCATTTCTGATGATGAACTATGGTTTGCAGGTGTCTTCGGCATCAATGATGGCATTTACCATATAAAGCTAAAAAAATGACAAAACTATATCAGATATTAATATGGTTGTCAAGTGTAGGTGTATTGACTTGCTTCGTCAAGATGTATGTCTTGATGTTTCTTGTTATGTCTGTTATCATCGTGTTATCTTCCAAATTCATAGGAAAGAGCCTGAGTAAAGCTGTGGTAATTACTGATATCGCTGTTCTCGTTTCGGCATTCTTTACGTTGAAGAGTTCGTTGGGATTGATCCTTCCTTTGGGTTATTCTGTATTTGCATTTTCTGCAATATCTTTGATTATAAACCAATATCGTGATTACAAGAATTATACAGCTTTGGAAATTCTCTGTTACTTATTCTTCTTTCCAAAGATATTTGCAGGCCCGATTGATAGAGCCGATGATTTTGTTAGACAACTGAGAGGGAAGAAGAAACCTACATTGAAGAAACTTTATCTTCCAATCAAGATGTGCATCTTTGCGTGTTTCTATAAATTTGTCATTGCAGACAGATTATATATCCTATGCAATGACGACTATGATGGATTGAATGAGGTTTGCAGCATCTTATGTTATGGAGTGGCTTTCTTCTTTGATTTCTATGCGTATTCTATTTTTGCCGTTGCATTTGGTAAATTGTTAGGTATAGATCTTCCAGAGAACTTTAATTCACCATATTGTAGCAGGACATTTCGAGATTTCTGGAAGAGATGGAATATCACATTAGGAACTTGGTTGAGAGATTACATTTACATCCCTTTAGGTGGCAACAGAATATCAGCAAGGCAATGGATATTGAATATCTTATTGGTTTTTGTTATTAGTGCAATATGGCATGACTTGTCTATCCCGTTTATCGTATGGGGAATAACTCATGCGATACTTTTAATAACGGAACGAAACCTTAATATCAAGGGCAATAGATACTATGGGGCTTTCGTCTTTCTGGTTTGCACCCTTCTATGGCAATTGTTTGATGTTAATGAGATTGAAGATTTTGTGTTTCGTCTTATAAAGGTTACGGAATATCAACCTATAGACAATTCTATTGTGGTTGGAGTATTTGTTTCTTTGTGTGCATTATGGTTTGCTGACAGAAGTTCTACCAAGGATATCATATTCAGACACAAGGATTCGGATCGCTATATTTTGAAAGAAGTTCCAATAACAAGTATAATTTTTGTGCTTGACATCTTATTGGCAAATAATCCAAGTATAAATTTCTTTTATATGAAGTTCTGATGGTCGTATTGGGAATAACTGCATATTATCATGATTCGTCTGCTGCACTAATAGTGAATGGACAAATCGTAGCTGGAGCGTTGGAGGAACGTTTCAGCAGAAAGAAACATGATAACAGGTTCCCGATTTTGGCTATTCAGTTTTGTATGGAATACGCAGGAATATCATTAGATGATGTGGATATTATTACTTTCTACGAGAAACCATTCAGGAAGTTCGAACGCATCATTAAGGATAGTATTGTTTATGCTCCCAAAAGTTATGATCGTTTCTTGAAGTCTGTTCCTATATGGCTCAAAGAACGACTGAATATGCGAAAGACCATAAAGAAAGAATTGAAAGAAGTCTATAGTCGTGTTAAGGCTGACATTCGATTTGTTGATCATCATCTCGCACATGCAGCTAACGCATATTTCCTATCACCATATCAGGATGCTGCAATACTGGTATTGGATGCGGTTGGTGAGGATTCTACAACATCTATTTATAGTGTGTCTAACGATAAAATTACTTTGATTCAACAGCAAATTTATCCCAACTCCATAGGACTATTGTATTCTGCCTTTACGTATTTCTTGGGATTCAAAGTGAACTCTGATGAATACAAGGTCATGGGATTAGCACCATACGGCAACAAGAATTCGGAAGAAACAAATCGCTTTGTCAGTATAATCAAGGATAATCTTGTAGAGATTCATGAGGATGGAGGTATTGTGCTCAATACAAAGTACTTCTCTTTCATGTATTCCGATAAGATGGTCAATGACAAGAAGTGGGAAAGGTTATTTGGTCTCAGTAAACGAGATGTTGGAGAAGAAATTACCATATCTCACAAGAACCTTGCTTTGGCAATACAGTTAATTACGGAAGAGATTTTCTGTAAGTTAGCAGTTACTGTAAAGAACATAGTGGGTAAGACAAATCTATGTATCTCAGGTGGTTGCGCTTTGAATTGTGCTGCCAATGGTGTATTACTAAAGACTCACTTGTTTGACAATATATATGTGCCTTATGCTCCTGATGATTCTGGATGTGCTATTGGTGCAGCATTAGTTTGCTCATCATTGATGAATGGTAAGATTGAGGATACTTCATTCATAGGTCCTGAGTATGATGATAAGCGTATCGTGGCAGCAATTGAATATAACGGATTGATATACAAGCATCTTAAAGATGCAGAATTGTGTGACAAAGTAACAGAACTGTTGCATGAAGGAAAAGTCGTCGGTTGGTACCAAGGCAGAATGGAGTTTGGACCACGAGCTTTGGGTAACAGAAGTATTCTTGCAGATCCGAGGAATACAGAGATGAAAGACAAGATCAACTCCAAGATTAAATTTCGTGAAGAGTTCCGTCCGTTTGCACCTGTAGTACTGGATAAGTATGCAGATGAGATAATGGAACTACACGGAACAGAAAGCGAACACATGATGTTCACCTACACAATGAAGAAAAAGGGATTTGATGCAGTTACTCATGAAGATATGAGTGCAAGAACTCAGATTCTACATAGAGAATATAATAACAAGCTATATAAATTGCTTGAAGCATTCTATGAAAAAACAGAATGCCCGATGTTACTGAACACAAGTTTCAATGTCATGGGTGAACCTATAGTATGCACTCCGGAAGATGCAATTAGGACTTACTTAAACTCTGGTTTGGATGCTTTGGTAATAGGTAATAATTTGATAAAGAAGTGATATGGATTTAATAAAGGAACTATTTATATACATATACTCACAACGGAAATGGTGGCTTGCACCAATCATTCTGTTGCTGTTGATAATTGGGCTATTCGTAATCTTTGCAGATACTGCAATAGCACCATTCATTTACACATTATTCTGATGAAAAAGATTTTTGCACATATCAACTCCGTTGGAAAGATTGTAAACAAGGCTATCGTTACGGTCTTGTTGACACTTGTGTGGTTATTTGTGATAATGCCATATCATATCTTCATGCACAGTAACAGAGGAGGTAGATGGATTATTTTCAACAAAACTTATAGTCAAGACGATTTTATTCACATGGGATAAAACATTGGATTATGACAAGAGAACAAATATAGGACATCATTGAAAGGACAGAACCCTCAACAAAGGCAAGTGTTTATTATGCCAGGTGTTATTATCGTGAGCATCCTGCTCCCTTATGTTTATGTAGACTTATACAGTTTACAATAAAAATGGCGTATACCATTTTATTTTTTAGGGATATTTACTGAATACTCCTACTTAAATTTATTTTCTTTCTCTCTCATTTTCTTTATCTTTTCAACTCCCGGCATCTTTTTAGCCAATACACTTTCTCCTGCAGGAAAATAAAGCGGAAAGACCTGAGATAAGAAACTTACAATATCATTACGCTTCTTACCCATGTTGAAAAAAGCAGAACAAACAAAATACATAAGGTCTTGCTGACTACATGTATCTTTTTGCTGAATAGATATTGATGGAGCGATTATCAAGTCATGTTCTGCAAATGCACATGCACAGGCAAGAATTGCTTTCTGTTCTTCTTCGGTAAATATCTTTATTTTCCCTGCCAACCATTCAAGTTCTCTTTGCTGAAGTGCTTGTTGCTTTTCATTCTGATGCTCCAATAGAATTGCTACATTTTCTTGTTGCCTTTCGGTCAAAGCATTTTCCAATGCTTGATTTTTTCGTTTAAGGACATTGAATTTCAGCAATGCGGCAATGTACATACAGAAATAACCTACTGCAATATTGAATATCAGAACAAGCTGATAATTGCTGTTTGAATTTTTGGTATTCTCAGCCATATACTCACTGATAGGAATAACAGCAAATAGCATGATGATGGCTATTGCGTAAAGCACTCTGTATCGCGTTTTATGGTTTACCTGCGGTAAGGAGGAGGCAAACAAAAAGGCGATAATCAAAGCGGCAATTATTGCACCGAATGGTATGAAAGATGTTCCCATAGGTTTATTGCTCAGTTTGAGGATTAATTACAATGCGCCAATAGCCAGCTTTATCAGAACCTTCATGGATGAGAATGCCTCTATCTCGAAGATTCTTTATCTGTTTCTTGACACCATCCAAAGAGATCCCCAATTCATTTGCCATTTTTTCACGAGTTATCATCGGGTTAGATATAACCATATCTATTATACGCTGAGCCGTTCTACCAACAGGTTTGTTAGTATTCCTTTTTACAGGGTACTTTTTGGGGGTACTATTTTCGTTTACAGGGTACTTTTTCACCGAACTTTCTTTGTTTACAGGGTACTTTTCGAGGGTACTATTTACCCTGTTGGCTACTTCTTCCACAGGAATTCTTCCGTTTTCGTTCCAGTTCAGATTATAGAACGTGGTATAGAAAGAAGTCGCTTCCGTTTGATATTGCGGTTCTTTTCCTTGCAGGAAGTTGGGTAGTTTTTCCGTCAATTCTCGCATTTTGCGCAAGCCGGAGCCACGTTTTTCCATATAGTCCAGCTGTGTGAACACATCCGCAATGACGGGATTGCGACGCATGGAAGGCACTTTGTATATGTCACGGTCTTGAATCTGTGTACCGTCAAGCATCGCACCGGGTGATACCAGTTCTACGCGATCATCATAAATATCTATATGCACTTCACCACCCATCACGGTATAATCCCTATGGATAAGATGGTTTACCAATCCTTCAAAGATGGCACGGTCGGAGTAGTCGGGCAGATTCAGACGATAGCTTGGCATCTTCACCCATCCACTCATGGTGTAGTTCTTGATGAAGTCCATGCCGTATTTCAAGAGCAATACGAGGTTATCCCGATGCTCTACGGAACTGATAGCATCATCTTTATAGAGTCCCGTCCAACGGGTGCAGAAAATACGCGATTGAAATACCGTGCAATTATCCACGAACAATAATCCGGCATTGGTCAGTTTACCGTCAGGAGTAACCAGACCGAATGATTCCAGATACTTGTCATTCCATTCCTGATGGGTTTGTTCACGGAAAGTATTGGCAAGGATGATGAACGAGTGCTTGCTGGCATCCACCTGGGTGGGCAGTGAATCCCATGTCATGTGCGTACCTTTCAATACCAGCGAAAGAAGTTGCTGCGAATTACACTCTACGCTTTCATTGCCAACCCGTACATACGCGGTACGTGTTCCGTCCTGATAATAGTAATAAGGTGTAAGCGTTCCAGCCTTTACTTTCACTTCAAGCAAGGAGTGTCCTTCATGTTCTATCGGGATAAGTTGTATTTCCGGTACTGGGTCAAGTCTTGCCTTGATGGTTTCGCTGATAAAGTCTGCATCAGATTGTGGGTTCTCTAAACCTACAATCACTCCATCATCGTTCACTCCATAGAACAAGCTGCCGCCATCCGTATTGGCAAAAGCCGATACAGATTTAACCCATGACTTCACCTTCTTACGTTCCAGCATTTCCTTGAAATCGTAAGCCGAGCATTCCGCTATCAATGTATTGTTTTGAATTTGCATCGTTTCCTTATAATTGTTAGGGTACAACTCCCCAGTATTATGTACAAAGGTAAGGATAAAAGTGGAGATTCTGTTAAATTTGTGCCATACTTTTGATTTTTATGCGTTTACATCTCTTTGTTTATGAATAAAAATCGTACTTTTGCAGTCAAGAGCTGTGGTTGCTTATGGATGCTTATTTTCGGATTTGCGATATAATTGCAACACGTGTACGCAAGTTGCTCATACAGAGATGCTGTTGATTTTGAGGAAGTGAAGTAAATAGACTGTCATATTAAAAAAAGAGTCGTAAATCAATGATTTACGACTCTTTTTTTGCTTTAGGTTTCTTCTAGCCATTGCTATAGCGTAAGCAATGATATTCAGTCGCTGCGTCGAAGCAAGGACATTCTTCCAGCCATGATTCCGGTTCTATTAATGAATGGTTATCCATAATTTGAGGTAAATCACGATGCCCGCAAATATGACAGTCCGGATAATCAATAAGGAGCGTTTTGAGTAAAACAATCATGGAGTGCTTTTGCCATTGAGTGCGTGTATCTTTGGGAAGTCCGTGCCGGTTAAGACCACCTTCGTAACATATAGCGATGCTGTCAAGATTATGCCCTTGGGCATGAGCTCCGGGTTTTCGAACAGAACGTGTACTCTTAATATTTCCGTCTCTCCGAATGTAATAATGATAACCGATACCATTTAGTCCACGTTGGCGGTGCGACTTTTCCAATTCAATTTCCGTTAATGTTTCATTCTCCTTCGTTGCGGAGCAATGAATAACTATCAGATGAACAGTTCTCATAGCTGTTAAATGTTTTGTAAGGTGAATAGTTTGTTTATTAATCGCATGAGAACAATAGAAAGATATCAAGGTTCACATTAACAGTTACTTATTTCCCCTTTTTGTATTCTTTTATAATAAACCAGGCGACAAAATAACTGTTCGAAATATTTTAAGCCGGAAACATTTTCCTCACTTTTTCTTCCAAAACCGATAGGGTTTTTCATTTCTGAGCGATCTTAGTAGTAGAAAACGAGAATTGTTCACCTTTAAAATCATGCGAAGATGAAAAAGTTAGCTAGTATTGCAGTTGGGTGGTTGATGGCATTTTTGCTGTTGGGTATTTCACCTTTATGGGCACAGGAAGAAGCCGGGAACTATTTCACTATTACAGGAATAGTGAAAAATAAGGATAATAAGAGAAAACTGGAGAATGTGAATGTGTCTGTTCCCGGTACGAACATCGGAACCGTTACGAATGCGGATGGTGTGTTCTCTCTGAAGATAAAGGACACGGAGACTATTCTGGGATTGGAGGTTTCACATATTGGGTATTTGAATTCTCAAGTTTCTCTGAAGGATAAGGAAGATGTATCTGATCTCACTATCTGGATGCTGCCGGCTCCTAATCTACTGAGTGAGATTGTTGTCTTTGGCAATAACGCCCGGGGGCTTGTGGAAGAGGCGATTAAAAAAAATTCCGGTGAACTATTCGGTTGATAAGAATTTGCTGACTGCATTTTATCGGGAGACAGTACAGAAAAGGCGACGCTATATCAGTGTATCGGAGGCTGTGATAGATGTGTCTAAAACTGCGTACAATGACCGGGAACCATCGAACGATAGAGTGCAACTACAAAGGACGTCGCCTGCTGAGCCCGAAAACCAGTGATACACTGGCAGTAAAAGTGGTGGGCGGACCTAATCTTTCTATTTATCTGGATATTGTGAAGAACGGAGATGCATTGTTGAGCATGGAAAATCTGAATTATTATGATTTTCATATTGAGGAACCTGTGAATCTGGATAATCGTATGCAATATGTAGTCAGTTTTCGTCCCAGAGTCAGCCTGATGTATGCATTGTTTTACGGAAAACTCTATATTGATTTTGAGAAACTGGCATTCACCCGTGCGGAATTCTCTCTGGATATGCAAAACAGGGTGAAGGCGGTGGAAGCTATTCTTCATAAGAAGCCTCTCGGATTACGTTTCAGACCACAAGAAGTTTCTTATCTGGTGACGTATAAGGAACAGAATGGAAAAACTTATCTGAATTACATACGGAATGAAATACGTTTCAAGTGCGATTGGAAAAAGCGTTTATTCTCTTCCAGCTATACCGTATTTTCCGAAATGGTGGTAACAGATAGAAAGAGCGACTTTGCAGCCATTCCTAGCAAAAAGGCTTTCAAAGAAAAACAAGTGTTCTATGATTTGGTAGACGAATATTGGAATGAGGATTTCTGGAAGACATACAATATTATTGAACCTACAGAGTCTTTGGAACATGCTGTGAGTAAATTGAAAAAGCAATCCCGTTAGATTTCAGATAGTTTTCTTATATTTGGAGACCAACAATAATTCCGGAGTATGCTGAATGAGCTGTTCATACTGGCTAAAATAAGAGAGGGGCGATATAAAGGCGTTTGAGGAAATCTTCCGTCGTTACTATTCCCCTCTTTGCTGGTATGCCACAGGTATTACGGGAGAGATGGAAGCTGCCGAGGAAATTGTGGAAGAATTGTTCTACGTGTTTTGGAAGGACCGGGAACATTTGCAGATATTCCAGTCCGTAAAAAGCTATTTATATAAAGCTGTACGAAATGCAGCACTCCAGTTTTGCGAGCATAAGGAAGTCAAGGAACGGTATCGCGAATATGTATTGGCGGGTAATGCTACGGAACAGGATTCTGATCCTCACCGGCAGTTGGAGTATGAAGAGTTACAAGGACTGATCCGTCATACTCTTGATAAATTACCCGTGCGCCGGCTCCGGATATTTGAAATGCATCGCATGGAGGGAAAGAAATATGCGGAGATAGCTTCTTCATTATCTCTGTCCGTCAAGACGGTAGAGGCTGAAATGACGAAAGCGCTGCGAACCTTACGAAATGAAATTGATAATTATATCCTTACGAAATGATTGAAGTGAATAAAAATAGGACGAAGACGGATGAGGCATGGGAACGGTTGTATGCCCGTTTGGATGAAGATAACCTGCTCACAGGAGCAGGGCGGGAAGGGGTAGTGCGTCGCAAATTTCTCTTGAAATGGGGAACATTGGCGGCTGCCGTAATTGCCGGTTTCGTCTATCTGGCATCTGCGTTGTGGTTTGTTCCGGGAGGAGAGATCGAAAGCCTCAATCTGGTGACGCAAGAAAATCGTGAAGCATCCATGTTGGTTACCACGCTCGAAGACGGTTCTGTAGTATATCTGGCACAGGAGAGCACGCTGAAGTATCCCGAACATTTTGCTACGGACAAGCGGGAAGTGAACTTACAGGGAGAAGCTTTCTTTGATGTAGCAAAGAAACATGAACAAACTTTTCTGATTGAAACGGAAAAGGTACAGATAGAAGTGTTGGGTACAGCTTTCAATGTCCGTAGTCATGGAGATGACTCTTTTCGGCTCTCCGTGCAGCGGGGCAGAGTGAAGGTCTCGCTGAAGCAAGGCGGACAAAGTGTACTGGTAAATGCCGGGGAAACCGTTACCTTGCAGGCGCGGCAGTTACAACTGAGTGAGACAGGAGATTCCGATGAGTTCAGACAATATACAAAGAATATACGCTTCAAGGACGAATGCCTGGAAGATATTCTGCGAGTGGTGAATGCCGAGGCTTCCGCTTTGCAGATACAGACGGCATCACCGGTTCTGAGTAAACGGAAGCTGACCATTGAATTTGAGAATAATTCCCCCGAAACAGTAGCGGAACTTATTTGCTGGGCGCTGAGTTTGAAATGTTCACGTGAAGGTGATAAACTGATTTTATCCGAATGATAACTTAACTATATAAATCATGAAACTTCATCGTTTCTTCATAATTTTTCTGAGCCTGCTTCTCATTACCTGTGATATGAGGGCGGACGGAGGAGATGTGTTGGAACGTATCATCCGGTTACCCGGGACGAAAGGAACGGTATATTCCCTGTTGAGCAAAGTGTCGGAACAATCCGGCTATCTTTTCGTATATGACAGTAAGGTGGTGAATAATGACATTGAAGTTAGGACAAAAAAGAAAAACTGTACGGTCCGGCAAGCCATCTATGAAATTGTAGGCGACCGGACATTAGAACTGAAAGTGATAGGAAATCATATCTTGATTCTGCCTCCTGCGGAGAAGGTCGTACGGAAGCGGAAAGTCTCGGAAGAGACACCTTTGCCAGCCTATTTCACCATTACCGGTCTTTTGCGGGATAAAGAAACGGGTGATCCCGTTGTGAGTGCGTCGGTCATCCTTCAAGGAACTTCAATAGGTAATATTACAAATAAGAACGGGGAGTTCAGGCTTAATCTGCCTGACTCCCTGAAAAATGGCAAGCTTTCTTTTTCTCATTTAGGATATGTTGCACAAAGCATTGAAGCATCTACGCTGATTGGCCGGGACAATGTGTTGAGCCTGGAACCTAAAATTGTTCCTTTACAAGAAGTGTTGATACGGTTGGTGGAACCCAAGAAACTATTGCGTGAAATGGTAAATCAGCGCGGGGAAAACTATTCATTGAATCCCGCTTATCTGACTACGTTCTATCGGGAGGGGGTGCAGTTGAAAAATAAATTTCAGAGCTTGACGGAAGCTGTTTTCAAAGTTTATAAATCTTCTTTGCCGGAGATGAACGTATCCGATCAGGTGAAGCTGCTAAAGATGAGTAAGATTGATAACCGGGAGAGTACAGACAGTCTGGTTGCTAAGATCAGGGCCGGTATCCAGGCTTGTTTGCAGTTGGATATAATGAAAGACCTGCCGGATTTTCTGTCGGTTGATGCGGAAGATAATCCGTATATGTATACCTCCGGTGACATTACATTCATAGATGACCGTTGTGTCAATGTGGTTTATTTTGAGCAGAAGCGGAGTGTCAGGTCGCCTCTTTATTGTGGGGCGTTGTATATTGACTCTGAGAACAGTGCTTTGGTGCAGGCCCGCATTGAGATAAATCCCAAGTACATCAAGGAGGCTACACGGATCTTTGTTGTCAGACAGGCGCCAAAGATAAATCTGACGACACAGAAGGTGGTATATACTATTTCGTATAAACCGTGGAAAGGTACTTATTATATCCATCATATCCGTGGCGACCTTTACTTCAAGATGAAGCGGAAACGTTTTTTCTTTAGCAACCCTACTTTGCATACTTGGTTCGAGATGGTGACCTGTCTGGTGGATACGGAGAATGTAACCCGCTTCTCCCGAGCTGAAAGATTGCCTCCCCGTACCGTACTTGCAGATGAAGAGTTTAAGTATGATGAACATTTCTGGGAGGACTTCAACGTTATTCCATTGGAGGAAGAACTCAGTAGAATTATAGAGAAAGTAGCGTTAAAGATAGAAAAAATAGATCAGCAGGAGGAATAAGATAGTCCGGATAATTGTAATTTTGCAGCCGGAATCAATCAGTATTAGTAGAAAGATGGAATTACCTAAAGACCCGATGATGCTTTTCAGCTTCATCAATACGAAATTGCGTGACTGTTATTCTTCATTGGATGAACTCTGTGATGATATGAATGTCAATAAAGAGACGATTGTAGGACTGTTGCAGTCAGCCGGATTTGAATATAGCGCAGAACATAATAAGTTCTGGTAATTTGCGGATAGATTATTTTTTCTTCCGGTGCTCTTTCTTCAGATAGAAATTGAATCCGGCATATATTTGCAACGTCCCGAATCCATTGTTCAGGGAGAAGTTATCCCGGTAATAATCATACGTCCTGCCCAGAAAGGAAGTACCTACAAAATATTTGCTGTTATTGTATACCACACCCGCCCGTAATATAAAATCAATATTGAAGTTCTTGTACCAGTCGCTGGGCTCTTCTGTGTCTTTCTCTATGCGCGACGTCTTATAAGCAACAGCCGGACTGAGCGACAGGCATGCCAGGCAGTTACGGGCAAATACCCAGTTATAGGCATATCCGAAGTTGAGGCTGATATTGGTATATTTTATATGTCTAACCTTCATTCCGGGGTTCATTGTTTCTTGAATGATTTCGGGTAGCTTGGCATAATCAAACTTCAAATTATGCGTAGATACGGAAAGGCCGGCTGTGAGTGTACCTGCATTCCGACGTTGGTTGGTGGACTGGCTGAAAGCTGCCGGATAAGAGAAATGCCGGTTGTTGAAGATATAGTATAAGTTGAATCCTTTCATATTTACTTTCAGACCGTTGAAGTCTTCCGAATAATTAGAAGGAACACGGTCGGAAAAGCCTGTTACTTTATGTATCTTGTAATCGTTACCTGTGCGACGGTAGAAAATATCCACCCCTAACTTGGAACTGTAAAGGCTGAGGTCAAATTCTGTCCCTCTGTTTTTCCCACTTTTCTTTCCAAGGAGCCCGTCCGTATCTACTGACCATCCTAAAAATATCCAGCGCCAACCAAAGTAAGCCCCTATCTTGTTGCGAGGGTTGGGGGTGAAGCGGAGCCGTTGGGGCTCGGGGGCGGCGGTACCTACGGAGTAATATTCGTAGTTTGTGAAATGATCGAGCATCAAGGCATAGTTGTATCGGTTGGGGCTTATATAAGTTGTGTCGAAATCATTGAAGTTGAGGAACTTCTTTATAGCCTTCATGAAGGCCCCCTGATGCTTTTCGGTACTAAGGCTATCGTGTGCGGTAGAACTTTCCTCTTCGTTTTGCGCAAACAAAGAGAAGGGTAACAATATCCACAGGCAGAAGATAAGTCTTTTCAGCATCAATCTTATTTCTTAATTAATAGTTCGGGTCTCTATGCTATAAACAACGCAAAAAGAAAAAGTGCAATTGTTCTATTTGCGAATTTAACAGTTCTTTTGCATATATCCAATAATATGGAGGGATTGTTTCATTATACCTCTTCTTTTTCGTCGTTACTCCTCATCTGTAGTTTCACCGCTTGAAACTGTTGGTTTCTCGGTGTGAAACTGTCAGTTTCAAAGCATGAAACTCTTGGTTTCTCGGCATGAAACTATGAGTTTCAAGCAATGAAACAAATCAGAAAATGCAGAGGTTAATATAATCGGACAGATAATGCAGAGAAAGGAGATACAGTGTTAGCAATAGATTATTACTATACTTACCAATATTGCATTAGTCAAAGATTGGATATGTTAATTATTAACACAACGAATCCTTAATAGTTAACGAAAATGTAGTGTCTATTAAAACATGTTGTAATATGTTGTAGATCACCCTGAAAATTTGGAGATATCCTCAAAGTCCGTATCTTTGCAATGTGTTTTTCATAGTATTAGATTTAAGGTTAACAAAAGATTGGCTGTCTGGGATAGATAGCCTTTTTTTATGTCCTTTCATTATCAGTCTTGAGGAGTGAATACATCTTCATATCCAGAATCTGTCCGTTCTTGACTGCATTACTTCTGAGTGTTCCTTCGTCTTTGAATCCGCTTTTCTCAAGAATCCGGCAGGAAGCGATATTATAGCTAAACGGCTCTGCAAAAATACGGAGGATATCAGTGTTACTAAAAACATACTGGCAGGTCTGTTTGATAGCGCAGGTTCCCAAGCCTTTGCCCCAAAAAGGTTCTGCTATATAATAGCCCATTTCGGCAGTCAGCGAGTGGATGTTGTCTTTGCGAAACACACCAATGCTTCCCACTACTTTATCATCAGCGGTGATGGCGAAGGCGAAAATACTGTTCTTATCGGCCTTCAGCATTTCATTGATATAATATTTTGCATCGTCTTCAGTGTAGGGATAAGGCAGACCGTCCCGAAGGTTGTCCTGAATGTTTTTGTTATTTAAGGTTGCTGCAAGTTCGGCGGCATCGTCTATTTTCCATTTTCTGATTTTACATTCCATATCGATATCCTTCTTTTTTAATTAATCTGAAACGGGAGAGTTGCCGGCAAAGATAAGAAACTTTATTTTTAACCACTTATTTAATAAATGCAAAATGTGAACTTCCCGATTTAACTTCATCCTTCTTTCTGTTTCTAACCTAATAAAGCTAAGAAACTGAATTGATGATAAACGAGGATAAGATCCGGCAGGTATATGCTTCCGACCCGAAGAAAGGGTTTAAGATGCTGATGGATAACTTCCAGGTACCTATATATAATTATATACGGCGTTTGGTTGTGTCGCACGAGGATGCAGAAGATGTTCTTCAGGAAGTCTTTATCCGGGTGTACCGTAATTTAGACCAGTTTCGTGGTGAAAGCTCGCTGAGTACCTGGATATACAGGATTGCAACCAATGAAAGTTTGCGCTTGCTGAATACACGAAAGGATGAAGAAGCAATTCCTGCCGAAGAAGTGCAAGAGGAACTGATAGGTAAACTGAAGGCTTCCGATTACATTGATTACGAAAATGAACTGGCAGTCAAGTTTCAGGAAGCCATACTGAGTTTGCCCGAAAAACAACGGCTAATATTCAACCTGCGCTATTACGATGAGCTCGATTATGAAGAAATCAGCCGTATACTGGATAGTAAGGTCGATACTCTCAAAGTGAATTATCACTATGCGAAAGAAAAAATAAAAGAATACATCTTAAACAGATAGGACGATGAATAAAGAATTTGATTTTGACGATATCGGTAAAAAGACCCCTTACCGCACTCCTGATAATTTTTTTGAGGATATGCAGCAGAAGGTGATGGAACGTACTTGCGGCGGGCAACGCCGGAAACATCGTTTACAGATAATCTTCTCTACTGCCATAGCGGCAGCTGCAATACTGGCAGGGGTATTGTTTGTTCCGTCTTATCTCCGGACGGAAGATGTACCTGCAGGAACTTCGGATATGCTGGCTATAGAAAGAAGTAGCAGCGATCCGGTTGATAAATGGATTCACGAACTGTCGGATGAGGAGTTGGAAGAGCTCGTCAACTTCTCTGAGAATGACATATTTTTAAATTAGGTATTAATTAAACAAGAAGATTATGAAGACTAAGTTTATTTATGTAATTTTGGCTGCGCTCCTGATTGGCAGCCAGACAATTTCTGCTCAGAACAAGGATAACAAAACCAATAAGCAACGTCCTACACCTGAACAAATGATTCAAAGACAAGCCAATCAGATGGTGACGACACTGATGCTGGATGATGCAACAGCTGCCAAGTTCACTCCGGTTTACGAAAAATATCTGAAAGATTTAAGCGAATGTCGGATGATGAACCGCAGGGAAAGGCCCAGGAACAATAATGCGGAAGCAACCCCGGCTACCAAACCTGTACTGACAGATGCGGAAATAGAAAAGCAGATCAAGGATCAGTTTGCGCAAAGTCGTAAGATACTGGATATTCGCGAGAAATATTATAATGAATTCCGCAAGATTCTGTCTCCCAAGCAGATTGCAAAAATTTATCAGACAGAAAAAAGCAATGCGAATAAATTCAGAAAGGAATTTGACAGAAGAAAAGGTCAGAAACATGGTCAGGGAAAACGGCCGGCTCATGCAAGACCCGCTTCAAATAATAAATAACATTTTCATTAAACTACTTGATAAACACGAATGGATCATGGCAGGCATACATATTTGACTTTCCGGAACATCTTAATCTATGTTGTTTTGTTGTGGTCAGGTATGACTGTTAATGCACAGTCCGGCAAAGGAAGCTTTGCCGGACGTGTTGTTGATAAGGATACGAAGCAGCCGGTGGGGTATGCGGCGGTACGTTTGTTGACCTTGCCGGACAGTACTTTTCTGGCAGGTGTAGCCACTACGGACGACGGTAAATTCAGGATACCGGTTGTCTGGCCCAAAGACAAGAAATTGCTTTTAGAGATTTCTTTCATTGGCTATACCACTTTTTCTAAATCTATTCCTTCTTCATTCAGAGGTACTTCGCAGAACTTGGGTGATATTGCACTATTTTCCGATGGCATTTTGTTGGGCGAAACGGTAGTGGTGGGTAAAGCTCCTCTGGCAGTTACCGAACAGGATACCACGGTCTTCAATGCCTCTGCCTATCGTACCCCCGAAGGTTCCATGCTCGAAGATCTTGTAAAACAATTGCCCGGTGGAGAGATAGATGGCGATGGAAAGCTGTTGATTCATGGCAAGGAAGTTAAGAAGATATTGGTAGACGGCAAAGAGTTCTTTGCGGACGATCCGAAAGCTGCCTTGAAAAATCTGCCGGTGGAAATGGTGGAGAAGCTGAGAGCTTATGAACGTAAATCCGATTTGGCACGTCTGACCGGAATTGATGACGGGGATGAGGAAATGATACTTGACCTGGGGGTGAAAAAGGACATGAAGAAAGGATGGATGGATAATTTCATGGCAGGTACGGGTAACAAAGGGCGGTATGAACTTGCCAATACCCTGAACCGCTTCCGGGATAATTCTCAACTTACTATTATAGGTAATCTGAATAACACCAACAATCAAGGCTTCTTGGAGTTGCAACGGGAGTCGTCGGCTGCCAGTGGAAATATTCTGAATAGGGTGGGACTGGTCACCTCACATTCTTTAGGCATGAACTTCACTCATGACTGGGACAGAGTGAAGCTTCGCTCCAATGTGCAATATACGGGTACCGACCGTTCGGAGGATAACAGTACTACGGTGGATAATTTCCTGAAACAGGATAAATCGATAAGCCACAGCACTAACAGCAATCACATGAAGAACCACAACCTGACGGCGAATGCTTATCTGGAATGGAAAATTGATTCAGTCACCAATCTGGTGTTTCGTCCGCAATATCGCTATGTGGCAAGTGACAGGAGGAATAGTGGATATCAACAGAGTTGGTCGGACGAAACACTTCTGAATGAAAGAACGGCTTCTAATCTTTACGATAATTCCCAGTATAATCTGACCTTTATGTTGCAAGTCAACCGTAAGTTCAGTCGTAAAGGACGGAATCTGGCTTTGAAAGTGGATTATGGAACGAATACTTCTTCTGCCGACAGGAAAAACTTTTCTACTACACATTATTTTAAGAATGATACAGAGAAAGTAGTCAACCAGCGTGTGGATGATGAAGGTGACGGATATAATTATCGTCTGCAACTGGTGTATGTGGAGCCGTTGCCTAACCGTTATTTTCTTCAGTTTCGTTACAGCTATCAATACCGGGTAACTAATTCGGACCGCTTTGTCTATAACTGGGATGAGGCAATGGAAGATTTTGTTGCCGATTACGATTCTCTGGCCAGTAATAGTTTTGAGAGCCAATACAGCACCCATCTTTTCAATATGGCTGTCCGTACTTCCCGGAAAAAGTACAACTACAATATAGGTGTCGATCTGGAACCCCAGAAACTGGATAGCCGTTCTTTTCTGGATGATGTTTCCAAACATCAAATGAGTAAACGGTTCTGAACTTTTCACCGACACTGAATTTCCGTTATAAGTTTTCCAAGCGTACACAGTTGCAGGCAATTTATAGAGGAAAAGGACGACAGCCGAGTGTTCGTGACCTACAACCGGTTGCCGACATGACGAATCCATTGAATATCCGCATCGGTAATCCTTCTTTGAAACCTTCATATACCAATACGTTTACACTGAATTATAATTCGTATAATGTGAAACATCAGCGCAACATGGTGGTATCTCTTTTTGTGGAGAATGTGCTCAACAGTGTAACGAACCAGGTGACTTACGACAGCGAAACGGGAGGCAGAACCACCATGCCTGTTAATTTGAATGGTAACTGGCGGGCATCAGGTGCACTTTCATTGAGCGGGCCTTTCAAGAACCGCAACTGGCTGTTTCGTACCTATTCCTATTTGCAATATAGAAATCAGAACGGATATACTACTCAGAACAAAGAAGAGCCGATGAAGAGTTCCGTGAAGCACCTCACAGCGCGTGAACGCCTGCAATTTACTTTTCGTACCCGGCAACTCGAACTGAGTGCGCGTGGAGAAGTGCTGTATAATAATTCGTATAATAACGTGAAAGATATGCGCACGGAAACGTTCGACTATCAACTTGGAGGAGACTTGCAGTATTATCTCCCCTGGGGCTTCGAGTGCAGCAGTGATCTCACATATTTTCTTCGTACCGGATATGGATACGACAGCAGCGGGCGGAAGAACCTGATATGGAACTGCCAACTGTCGAAAGCTTTCTTGAAAAAGAAACAACTGCTACTGCGTTTCAAGTTTTATGATATTCTTCGCCAGGAGATTTCAATGGTACGCACCATCTCGGCTACTGCCATACGTGATGCGGATTACAATGTATTGGGACGTTATTTTATGGTGCACGCTATCCTGCGATTGAATATGATGGGGAAAAAGTAAAAAACGCAAAGTGTGGAAACTTCAACAGGGTTAATTTGTTGTAGATACTCAAATTAATAAAAGAAAACTCTGAGGAATGTTTCAAAGGTTCAAAAACTTTAGAAAACTGAGGAAGTGGTATGTTGTGAAACTGAAACTGGTTGATGCCCGCCTGTATTTCGTCAGCATCTTCGTAGGATTGCTGACGGGGTTGGTGGCTGTTCCCTATCATTACTGCCTATATTATTTCTTTAACTTGCGAAGTGAGTTTTTTGCTTCCCGTCCGGAGTGGTACTGGCATATTCCTCTTTTTCTTTTCTTTTGGGTGGTACTGATATTCGTATCCTGGCTGGTGATGAAAATGCCGCTTATCACCGGAGGAGGTATTCCTCAAACACGCGCTGCCATCAACGGGCGCATTACTTATAAGCATCCTTTCATAGAGTTGGTTTCTAAGTTTTTCGGTGGAATTCTTTCGGTCTCGGCCGGATTATCGCTGGGACGTGAAGGGCCTTCCGTACAAATAGGTTCGTATGTGGGATGCCTTGTGGCACGCTGGACACGTATTCTACGTGGTGAACGAAAGCAATTGCTTGCTGCCGGTGCCGGTGCCGGTCTTGCGGCTGCGTTTGCGGCGCCGCTGGCTTCTTCATTGCTTGTCATCGAATCCATCGAACGTTTTGATGCTCCCAAAACCGCTATTACTACCTTGCTGGCCGGTGTAGTGGCCGGTGCGGTGGCAAGCATGGTTTTTCCGGTAAATTCTTATCATTTGATACAAGTGGCCGAGCCCGGTTTTTCTTTTGGAATCCAGGTGAAGTACTTCCTGTTGCTTGCAGTGATTATTTCTGTTTGCGGAAAATTATATTCCATGATGATGGTCTCTTTCAAACGGGTGTATGCAACGGTAAAGTCTTCGGTATATATGAAGATGTTCTATCTGTTGCTGGTTGCTTATATTATTTCCTTTATGCAGGTCAACTTGACGGGTGGGGGAGAACAGTTTCTTTTGGAGCAGGCGCAATCCGGCAGCCATGCACCAATTATGTGGGTAACGGCAATGATGCTGTTGCATTTCGGTTTTTCCGTTATCTGCGTTTCATCCGGTTTGCCGGGTGGAAGTTTTATTCCTACACTGGTCACCGGTGGATTACTGGGGCAGATTGTTGGTCTGTTGGGAGTGGAATATGGGGTTATTGAGCCGGAGAATGTCAGTTATGTAATGCTGATTTCAATGTCTGCCTTCCTGGTGGCTGTGATACGTACCCCTTTGACAGCTATTGTATTGATTACCGAGATAACAGGACATTTTGAGGTGTTCTACCCATCGGTAGTAGTGGGTGGATTGACTTATTATTTTACGGAACTTCTTCAGATAAGACCTTTCAACGTGACGCTTTATGAGGATATGATCAATACTCCTGCTTTCCAGGAACAGACAAGGTATAAACTATCCATAGAGGTGATGACGGGTTCATATATGGATGGCAAACTTGTAGACGAACTTTCTTTGCCTGAAAACTGTACCATTATCAATGTACACCGGGATGGTAAAGACGCAAAGCCCCCCGGAATACGGTTGATTCCGGGGGACCAGGTTGATATTGAATTGGATGCGCAGGATATTGAAAAACTCTATGAGCCGCTCAGCCTGGCAAACATTTATTGATATGTATGAGGTATCCTTATGCCAGACTGCCTATTTCATCCAGATTCTTCTGAATATCCTGATCGGTCAGTTCGTAGTTTACGAGGTCACCGGAGAGATATTTATCGTATGAGGCCATGTCAATCAATCCGTGACCGGAGAGGTTGAACAGGATTACTTTCTCTTCACCTGTTTCCTTGCATTTGTTTGCTTCGCGGATGGCGGCAGCAATAGCGTGGCAAGATTCCGGTGCGGGAATGATACCTTCAGCTTGGGCAAATAAACAGCCGGCTTCGAATGATTCCAGTTGTTTGATGTCTACAGCTTCCATCAGACCGTCTTTCAATAGTTGAGAAACGATGACGCCTGCACCGTGGTAACGCAATCCACCTGCATGAATATTAGCGGGAGCAAAGTTATGTCCCAGCGTGTACATAGGCAGTAATGGAGTGTATCCTGCTTCGTCACCGAAATCATATTGGAATTTACCGCGTGTCAGTTTCGGGCAAGAAGCCGGTTCGGCAGCAATGAAGCGTGTTTGCTTACCTTCCAGGATCTTGTGGCGCATGAATGGGAATGCGATACCACCGAAATTGGAACCACCACCAAAACAAGCAATCACCATATCAGGATATTCTCCTGCCATTTCCATCTGTTTTTCGGCTTCCAGACCGATTACAGTCTGGTGCAGAGCTACATGACTCAATACAGAACCTAATGTATATTTACAATTCGGTGTAGTCTGAGCCAGTTCGATGGCTTCTGAAATAGCGGTTCCCAATGAACCCTGGTAGTTGGGGTGAGCCGTCAGAATATCTTTTCCTGCACGGGTGGACATAGACGGAGACGGTGTAACCTGTGCGCCGAACGTCTGCATGATGCTGCGGCGGTAAGGTTTTTGCTCATAACTGATTTTCACTTGGTAAACGGCAGCTTCCAGTCCAAACAGACGGGCAGCATAAGCCAGCGAAGCTCCCCATTGTCCGGCACCGGTTTCAGTGGTAACGTTGGTAACTCCTTCTTTCTTGCAATAATAAGCTTGGGGAATGGCAGAATTCAGCTTGTGCGATCCCATCGGACTTACACTCTCATTCTTGAAATAGATATGTGCCGGAGTACCTAATGCTTTTTCCAGTCCATAAGCACGAACCAGTGGAGTACTACGATAATATTTGTACATTTCGCGTACTTCTTCGGGAATCTCGATCCACTTATCGGTCTGATTCAGTTCCTGTTTGCACAGTTCCTGTGCAAAGATAGGATATAAATCTTCGGCTTTCAGTGGTTGTTTGGTACCGGGATGAAGCGGAGGCATCGGTTTGTTCACCATATCTGCCTGTATATTGTACCAATAATGTGGTATTTCCTCTTCCGGGAGGAAATATCTTTTTGTCTTGTTGCTCATAGTGGTTACTTCTATTAAAATTTTTACGAGGCCAAATGTAACTATTATTTTTAAAACAATTTCTTTTTTCTTTTGTTTTTTGTCTATACGCATTGTTTTGTTTATGTTTGCCCGATATTTAATTTGATGTCTACATGAAGATTTATCATAAATTCTTGTTGTATCAGAATAAATGGATTCATCCGTACACTCGGATCATTCTTGGAGGGGTGACTTATATAGCCTACCTGGCTTCTATTCTGTTAATTATGGGAGTGGTATATGAACACGGCTTTACTATTTCCGAACACGAGGCTTCTCAACTGCAAACACTCTATCGGTTTGTATGGGGTGTTTTCCTGTCCGAAGTCACTTTGCGCCTGTTATTGGAATACAGGGACACAAAGCGTACTTTTAAGAAATTGACGTGGATATTGATTGCCTTGCTTTACCTTACCCTTATCCCTGTTATTTTTCATCGACCGGAAGAGGAGGGAGCTATTCTGCATTTTTGGGAAATATTGAATGGAAAGCCCTATCATATAGTGCTTCTGTTGATCTTCTCTTTCCTTAATTTATCCAATGGCTTGGTCAGGGTGTTGGGACGGCGAACGAATCCTTCTTTGATTCTGGCTGGTAGTTTTCTGATAATCATCCTTATTGGAACAGGTTTGCTAATGTTGCCCCGATGTACGGTGAGCGGTATTTCGTGGGTGGACTCGCTGTTTATCTCTACCAGTGCGGTTTGTGTTACGGGTTTGACTTCGGTGGATGTAGCGTCTACTTTTACTACGCCCGGTTTTGTGGTGATTATCCTGCTGATACAGATTGGCGGCCTAGGGGTAATGACACTGACCAGTTTCTTTGCGATGTTCTTTATGGGGAATACATCCTTTTATAATCAGTTGGTGGTTCGTGATATGGTCAGTTCCAATTCGTTGAATTCGTTACTTTCCACTTTGCTGTACATATTGGGATTCACGTTGGCTATTGAAGGTATTGGTATGCTTGCCATTTGGAGCGACATTCACGGTACGATGGGGATGACGTTTGAGGAAGAAGTGGCGTTCTCGGCCTTTCATGCTATTTCTGCATTCTGTAATGCCGGTTTTTCCACGTTGCCCGGAAATCTAGGCAATCCGCTGGTGATGACAGGGCATAATCCGTTCCTAATCTATATATCCCTGTTGATTATTCTGGGAGGTATAGGCTTCCCGATATTGGTGAATTTCAAAGATATAGTACTCCATCATTTGCGCCGCATCTGGAAATTTTTGCATACGTGGGAGTGGGACAGGCATCGTTTTTATCATCTGTATAATCTGAATACACGGATTGTTCTGATTATGACTTTCCTGCTATTGGTGTTTGGTACGGTGCTTATCGCTGTTTTTGAGTGGAATCATGCTTTTGCCGGTATGTCCGTCGCTGATAAATGGACACAGGCGTTCTTTAATGCGACTTGTCCGCGTACTGCCGGGTTTACAAGCGTGGACTTGGCTTCGCTGGGAGTACAGAGTGTATTGGTTTATATCTTCCTGATGTGGGTGGGCGGTGCTGCACAGTCCACGGCGGGTGGTATCAAGGTGAATGCGTTTGCAGTAGTTGTATTGAATCTGGTTGCTGTGTTGCGCGGTACGGAGCGAGTGGAAGTATTTGGCCGTGAACTGTCTTACGATTCCATTCGCCGTTCCAATGCGACGGTAGTGATGTCTATCAGTGTTTTGTTTGTATTTGTGTTTATTCTGACAATCTGGGAACCTCAGGCATCTGTCATGGCACTTCTGTTTGAGTGTGTGTCGGCGTTGAGTACGGTAGGTTCCAGTCTGAATCTTACTCCGACTTTGGGGGATAACAGTAAATTGCTTGTTGCTTTTCTGATGTTCATCGGACGTGTGGGACTGATTACTCTGATGTTGGGTATCATCAAGCAAAAGAAACATACGAAATATCAGTATCCGAGTGGGCAGATCATTATAAATTAGTAGTAAGTAGTAAAAACAGAAATTATGAAGTATATTATTATCGGTTTAGGAAATTACGGGCACATGCTTGCCGAAGAATTATCGGTGTTGGGACACGAAGTAATTGGGGCGGATGTGAGTGCAAGTCGCGTAGACAGTATCAAAGAAAAGATTGCTACGGCTTTTGTGCTGGATGCAACAGATGAACAGGCACTTGCCGCTCTCCCCTTGAGTGGTGTGGATGTGGTAATCGTGGCTATTGGCGAGAATTTTGGTGCTTCTATTCGCGTGGTGGCTTTGTTGAAACAACAAAAAGTGGCTCACATTTATGCGCGGGCCATTGATAATGTACATCGTTCCGTACTTGAGGCTTTTGGTTTGGAACGGATTCTTACTCCGGAGGAAGATGCAGCCCGTGGTTTGGTGCATTTGTTAGAGTTTGGCTCTAATATGGAAACCTTCCGGGTAGATACGGATTACTATGTGGTGAAGTTCGCTGTGCCGGAGAAGATGATAGGATATTATGCTAATGAATTGAATCTGGATAAGGAATTCGGCTTGAAGTTATTGGCTTTAAAGCGTGCCAAGACTTTGAAAAACTGTCTGGGTATTTCATTTACTGAACATGATGTGATGAATGAATTGCCTGAAAATGATCAGGTACAAGCTGGTGATGAACTGGTTTGTTATGGACGTTACAAAGACTTCCAGAAGTTCTGGAAAGCGATGTAATTACGCTTTCCTATAAGATTTTCTGTCATCTAATATATCATTCATATTTTCTTGTGCCCATGAAATTAAGGAGTTTATATGGGGCAATAACGACATGGCTCTATCTGTCAGCGAGTATTCCACTTTAGGAGGGACTTGTGCATAGATTTTTCTTTTCACAAGTCCGTCTTCTTCTAATGTGCGTAGAGTAACTGTCAGCATCTTTTGTGATATGTCAGGTATTGTCTTTTGCAGTTCATTGAACCGCATGACGGGTGCCTGCGTTAGTGTGAAGAGCGTCAGTATCGACCATTTATCACTGATTCGTGATAGTATCATTCGGATAGGACAATCGGCATAAGAGCTATTTTGTATATCTATTCTATTCATATCTTTCTGATTTATAAAACACTCTACAAAAGTAACTAATATGCCGATTGTATGCAACTAATCTTATTGAAATATATCCGGGCTTGGACTGTTTTAGTGTAGTCCACTCAGCCACTCTACCATCTTCGGATCACGATGCGAGAAGAAGCAACTGGCATTGGTATCCAGCGCTGCAATCTTTTTCATATCTTCTTTCGTCAGTTCAAAATCGAATACATTGAAGTTTTCAATAATTCGTTCTTTGCGGATGGATTTCGGGATAACGACAATATTTCTTTGTATCAACCATCGCAATACGACTTGTGCTATGGATTTACCATATTTACTTGCAATGGCTGCCAATGTTTCATTCTGGAACATATTGTTTTTTCCTTCGGCAAATGGAGCCCATGATTCTATCTGAACGCCTTTCTCTTGCATGAATGCCTCTGCTTCGATTTGTTGATAGAAAGGATTAGTTTCTACCTGATTGACGGCAGGTGTGATTTCATTATGAAGGATCAGATCTACCAAGCGGTCGGGCATAAAGTTGCTGACGCCGATGGAACGAATACTGCCTTCCTTGTATAATTCTTCCATAGCACGCCAAGCACCGTAATAGTCATTGAATGGCTGATGAATAAGGTACAGGTCCAGATAATCGAGTTGCAAACGTTTCATGGATGCTTCGAAGGCTTTCTTAGCTTTGTCATAACCGGCATCTGATATCCAGAGTTTGGTAGTGATAAACAAGTCTTCGCGGGGGACACCACTGCGTTTGATGGCTCTTCCTACAGCTTCTTCATTACCATAAGCGGCAGCCGTATCTATAGAACGGTAACCTGTTTCAATAGCGTCATATACACATTGTTCACACAAGGCTTGATCTTCGATCTGATATACGCCGAAACCAAGAATTGGCATTTCGATGCCATTATTTAATTTTACTTTCTGCATAATAACTTTCTCTTTATTGATTTTATATTAAAACACTTTACTTCCTTAATATCTCCGGACATTGCAGATTATTGTATTATTTTAAGCCCTTTGTTTATTTGCCTACTCTTTTTGCTAACTCTGCCGGATAGCGGTCGCCTGACACTGGAATAGAATTAAGCATATCATTGATCCAGGTCAACTCTTCCGGGCTTATTTCCACATTGATACTTTGTATATTCTCTTCCAAGCGTTTCAGTTTGGTAGTTCCTGGAATGGGAGCGATCCAGGGTTTTACAGCGAGTACCCAGGCTAATGCAATCTGTGCAGGTGTTACATTTTTCTCTTCCGCCAGCTTTCTCACAAAGTCAACTATAACCTGATTGGCATTCAGATTCTCGGCAGTGAAGCGTGGAACGATACTACGGAAATCGTCTTTACCGAATTGTGTGTCTCTGCTGATGTTTCCCGTCAGGAAACCTTTACCCAAAGGGCTGAAGGGAACGAAACCGATGCCTAGTTCTTCGAGAGTGGGCAATAATTCTTTCTCCGGTTCGCGCCACCACATAGAGTATTCGCTTTGAATGGCAGTCAGCGGATAGACCTGGTGTGCCCGGCGGATGGTCTGTACACCAGCTTCTGATAGTCCCCAATGTAGAATTTTGCCTTCTTGTTTTAATTCTTTCATGGTTTCTGCCACTTCTTCTATAGGAACATTCGGGTCTACACGGTGCAGATAGTACAAATCTACATGATCTGTCCGCAGACGCCTGAGGGAACCTTCAATAGAACTCCGTATTACTTCCGGTTTACCAATGACAACTTGTTTACCGTCGATCATCTGAATACCACATTTGGTAGCAATGACTACATCTTTCCGATAAGGTTCTAAGGCTTCACCTACTAATTCCTCATTGGTGTATGGACCATATACTTCAGCGGTATCAAAAAAGGTGATTCCTTGTTCTATAGCTTGATGAATAAGGCCGATCATTTCTTTCTTATCAGCGGCAGCACCATAACCGTGGCTCATACCCATGCAACCTAAACCCAATGCGGAAATTTTAAGTCCGCTCTTTCCTAATTCTCTGTATTTCATAACTCTTGATTTTTTTATTGTTTTTGATGTTGCAAAGGTAAGTGGTGAGATGAAGTTTGTAAATAGACAGATTACTGCTTTATGCACCGTAATTACGGTTTTAAGATCTTGATTGAATACTTGATAATGAACTGTATACACAGGTTACAGTTTCTTATACCAATATTACAGATTTTGCAATACAAGTGATGGAATGCTGAAAGAAAACTGTTATTTTTGTCATCAGATTAAATTATCAGATTATGGGTACAATCGTAAAATTGAATACTGTTCAGGAGTATAATATGGCAATGGGAGTGGAGACATTGCATCCGCTTGTTAGTGTGGTCGACTTCTCAACATTGAAGTCTTTAAAACATGGACGTAAGAATTTTGGCTTTTATTGTGTTTTTCTGAAACAGCTCAAGTGTGGGGAATTGTCTTATGGGCGCAGCACGTACGATTACCAGGAAGGCACGCTGGTATTTGTGGCTCCTGGACAAGTGGCAGGAATTGATGATGACGGAGAAACACTGAATCCTCAAGGGTGGGTGTTGGCCTTTCATCCCGATTTGCTACGGGGTACTTCACTGGGACGTAAAATGAAAGACTACAGCTTTTTCTCGTATGAAGCCAATGAGGCTTTGCACATGTCCGAGCGTGAACGGCAGATTATCTTTAATTGTTTCATTGAAATACAAGAAGAATTGGAGCGTGCCATAGATAAGCATAGCAAAGATATTATTGCCTCTACAATTGAGCTTCTGCTGAATCATTGCCAGCGTTTCTATGATCGTCAGTTTATTACGCGTGAAAACATAAATAAAGATATTCTGGTGCGTTTTGAAAACCTGCTCAGTGATTACTTTGAATCAGACCAACCGCAAACTGTCGGTTTGCCATCCGTGCAATATGCCGCAGACCGATTGCATCTTTCTCCTAATTATTTCGGAGATTTGATAAAGAAAGAAACAGGTAAATCAGCTCAGGAATCCATTCAGCTTTTTGTGATAGAGAAGGCAAAAGAACGGCTTTATGATGAGAATAAGACTGTCAGCGAAGTTGCCTATGAACTGGGCTTCAAGTATCCGCATCATTTAAGCCGTCTGTTTAAAAAGGTGGTGGGGATGACCCCGAACGAATACAGGATGTAGTTATTTAATTTTGTACCCTAACAACGAACTGAACTTTTTGCAAATACCAGGGAATAATCCCATTAGCCTTCCTCCTAATCCCCATCTTTTTGGGAAGAATTTCTGGTAGAGTGCCTGGTCAATAAGTTGCAGGCGTGGTTCCCAGTTTTCCACTTCATGCCCGTCTTTCAGGCCGGAGCGGATTTGAGCTTCGTGTCCCCGGAGTGAGTCGGGTTTTATATACTTGGAGTTTGCCATCATAGGCCCGCATACATCGAACCATACTTCGCCACCACTGAATCGGTCGGCCAATCGGGTGAGTAATTGCCGTACCTGCTTTTCATAGAAATACATCAGTACGCCTTCGATAACAATGATAAACTCTGCTTCGGGATGCTTTTTACGGAGATCATCCATCCATTGGGTTTCTAACAAAGAGCCGGCTATGTAATGATCGCCCGCAGGTTCCGGTAGTAAATCGCGTCGCAAGTCGATTACTTCGGGCAAATCCATTTCGTAAAATATGGCTTTGTCATGTTCTTCAATACGTTGATAGCGGGTATCCAGTCCGCAACCTACATTCACTACAATTGGATTCTTTCGTGTGGCAATGAAGCGTCGGATAGCATTATCAAAGTATAATCCACGTACGACACATCCTATGGCACTCAATTTGGCACCATCAAATTTGGAGTAGTCATATTCGATACTTTCTACCAGTTGTTCGGCTTGCCGATCACGCAAAATGGCATTTTTCCGGCGACTCTCTTTGGCTCTCATGTAAAGAGGTATCAGCAGTGTCTCAGCTACTACACTCTTAAATTCATATTTCTTTTTCATTTTTATTTGGGAATTATTGGAATTAATACGATCTGGCAAAAAAGAACAATATTCAAATTCATTCAAAAAAAAGAGAGAACTTATACTTTGATAAATTCTCTCTTTTTGCTGTTCCTCACATTTTCTTCCGGGGTCCATAGGCTACTTTTATTTTTTGCCAAAGTTACGGTTCTTGAGTAAGGGAAGCAATACCTAAAAGTAGGGAAATTGTGTTTTAGTAATTTCTTTTTCGTGTATATCTCAGATACCAGATACATATAAATAAGGAAACTACTGTGGAAATGGGTGGAGCGAAGCCCATGATAAACAGTGAAGAACTGTCTATCTGGCTGAACCAGTAAGATAACGGAATACGAAACAGGAAGGTCGCTATCAGACTGTGAATCATAGGGAATAGTGAATTCCCCTGTCCACTGAAATAAGAATTGATACAAAAAACGAAACTGACCACAACACAGTCTATGCTGTATCCCCGTAGATATTCTGCTGCCATTGCCACCACCGCAGGATCTTTAGTGAAGAATGCTGTGAGCGTTTCCGGCAGGAATTGCGAATACAGGCAGACCGATAGGCCAAAAATAAGAGCAAATCCTATTCCGGAAAGTAGGCACTTATTCATTCTCTGTATAAGTCCTGCACCGTAATTCTGTGCTGTCATTGTAGCTACAGCCGATGATATAGCCATAGGAGGCAACATGGCAAAAACAATAATTTTCTCAACCACACCCAGAGAAGCTGATGCAATGACTCCCATCTGATTTACAATCACAGTGATTATCAGGAATGAAACATTGATCAATGCATCCTGCAATGCTATGGGGGCGCCCAAGGTCAGGACTCTTTTAGATAAAACTCTATTCAATCGGATATCCCGTCGTGTAAATTCGAAATGAAATCCGCGTCGGTATAAAAACCAGAGTGCTATCGTAAAGCTGACACCTTGTGCCGTTACAGTAGCAATGGCTGCCCCGGTAGGACCGAGATGAAAAGCTCCCACTAATATAAAGTCAAGGACAATATTGATTATACAGGCCAGTCCCACAAATAGAGTGGTGTTTTCGAATCACCCAGTCCGCGCAGGATACCACACACGACATTATAGCCTACAATAAACAGTATACCGACCGAGCAAACCAGAATGTAACTTTTCGTGTCTTCCATAGCTTCTGCCGGAGTGTGCATCAAGCTGGAAATTCGGTCATGGAACAATACCATGACCAGAGTAAGTACGATGCCGATAATTGAAAACAACCAAACGGAAGAACCGATTGTAGACGCCACTTGCCGGTCGTCTTTCGCTCCGGTTGCAATGGCAATCAGTACGGTTGTTCCGGTGGTAATGCCCAAGATAATACCTGTAATGGTTTGCATTACTTGGCTACCAATGGCTACGGCCGCTACGCTTGCGGAGTCATCATATTGTCCCACAACAAAAAGGTCGGCACCTCCGTAAAGGGCCTGGAGCACGTTGGCTATCAGGAATGGAACCGCAAATTGTAATAGTACTTTAGGGACGCTGCCCTGTGTCAAATCTAACTCTTTCATCCAATTTATTCTTTCATCAATTTAGTAGAAGCTATAGATATGGCATAAAAAAAGTGCCGGACAGGATGAATGATTCTCACCATTCATCTTATCCGGCACTATAATTATTGATTATAATGCCCTCCGATGAGGATTTTTATATTCCTGTCTTTATTTTCGGGGGTGCAAATTTGGGCATTGTTTTTATAACCACCAAATTTATTCGGAATTTTAATACTCTTTGCGTGGTTTCGTCTTTATACCTTATTTTTTCGTTTTGATTCTTTGGTGCTATCAAGTCTCAAAAAAATTATCTTTCTTTGTAGAAAAGAAGAAATGTTTTATGCTCTCATTTGATACTTATATAAGTCGTAAACTGCCACTGGTCGGTCTGATTAGTGCTGTCTTTATCATATACCCTAATATAGCCTGTCTACCTTGGGATATAAAATTTCTGGAGGGAGTAAGTTGTACGGGATTTTATTGGTATTTTGTTTATCGTTTCTTTTTCTTCTGGGGACTGATTTGTTTGTTGTTACGTTATAATTTGCGACAACTGTCGACAGCGCAGTTTAAGGAACGTTTTGGCCGTAACTTCTTATATTCATTGGCTGCCTATGCAGGCTTCGCGTCTATTTCCTATTGGATTCACTCTTATGGTATCCGTACTGATTTTCTGGGTAGTACATTGATCTCCCAATTCTTTATTCTGTGTTCTCTGTGTACGTTGATCGGGCATATTTCCATGTTATACTCCACGCAGCGTGAAAAAGAACGTGAGATAGAACGTTTGCGTATAGAGAATCTGCAAAGCCGATGTGATGCATTGGCTAATCAGATCAATCCACATTTTTTCTTTAACTCCTTGAATGGAGTGCAATCACTTATTCGGAAGAAGGATGATGAAAAAACACTGATGTATGTGCATGAATTGTCCGATATCTTCCGTTATATTCTTCAAAGTGATAAGAGAGGACTGGTTACTTTGAGGGAAGAACTGGAATTTATTCAATCTTTCCGTTATGTGATGGAAGTACGCTTTGCCAATAAACTGGTTTTCTCGATCCAAGTGGATGAGGCTATGCAGGATGAACTGACGTTGCCTGTGCTTTCACTGCTTCCGTTAGTAGAGAATGTGACTGTTCATAATAGGATAGACAGTGAGCATAAAATGGAAATTACTATCAGGCTGAACGAGCAAAAAGAACTGGTGGTGAGTAATCCCATTTATCCTAAACTGTCTCCGCCTGATACGAACGGAACAGGGTTGAGAAATCTGGAAAGCCGTTTTACCTTGTTGATGAACAGGCAAATACGGATAGAATGTGATGAAAATACATTCAGAGTATATCTTCCTTTAAATAAACAGAACTGATATCAAAATTGCATAAAGATATGAGAGTGTTGATTGTAGAAGACGAGACTGCCGCTTATGAGAATCTGGTGGATATTCTTGGCGAAGTCTCTTATGATATTCAAATAGCCGGTAATACAGAAAGCGTAACTCAAACCATTCATTGGCTGCAATCGAATCCTGCACCGGATTTGATATTTATGGATATTCATTTATCGGACGGTTCGGCATTTACCATTTTTGATAAAATGGAGTTGGAAACTCCTATTATTTTCACGACGGCTTATGACAGATACGCCATAGAAGCTTTCAAGGTGAATAGCATTGATTATTTGCTAAAACCTGTCAAGGTGGAAGATGTAAAACAGGCGCTGGATAAATACAAAAAATTGACGCGCCAGGATGTGATTCACTACTTATCCAAATTGACTCAACTGGTGCCGACTCCTAAATATAAAGACAAGTTATTAATTCCATATAAAGATAAGCTGTTACCTATTGACCTGAAAGAAGTTTCATGCTTTTATACAGCGGATAAAAATACCTGTATCTACTTGAAAGACGGGAATGTGTATCCATACTCCAAAACACTGGAACAGATAATGGCTTCTCTGAATCCGGCAGATTTTATCCGGGCGAATAAGCAATTTATCCTGGCAAGGAATAGTGTGACGGATATAACTATCTGGTTTGATAACCGTTTGCTGGTAACATTGGATGTAGAAACTCCCGAACGTATCTATATCAGTAAGAATAAAGCATCCGAGTTCAAGTCCTGGATAGTGAATAACACGTAAGTTAGAATACGTTAATCAGTAATTATGGTATTTACAACCGTAATTTATCTACGGTTTCTATCAGTAACGATCCCTATATTTGCAATCGGGAACTATTATAAAATTAAAGAGTTATTTCAAGATGAAAAAAGAGAGATTTGTACTTGCATTCTTTACAGGCTGCCTGATTAGTGCGGTAAGCCTACAAGCACAAACCGGTAAGGACAGCACAAAGGTAGCAAGAAGTTATGCGATCAATGAAGTAGTAGTAACAGGTACGCGAAGTGAAACGGATGTGCGTCATTTACCCATGACCGTATCGGTAGTGGGGCGTCCGCAACTTGAAGCGAGCCAGCAGACTTCCGTACTTCCTGTGTTGAATTCACAAGTGCCGGGCTTTTTCTCCACTTCACGTGGCGTAATGGGATATGGTGTAGCTACCGGTGCATCAGGGCAAATGTCTTTAAGAGGCATTGGAGGGCCCGCACAGGCCGGTCTTCCCACTACAGGATTATTGGTTTTGATTGACGGACATCCTCAGTATATGGGACTGATGGGACACCCCATTGCCGATGCATATCAGACTATGATGGCAGAACGTGTGGAAGTGCTCCGTGGCCCCGCATCCGTGCTTTATGGTTCTAACGCCATGGGTGGGGTTATTAACATTGTTACCCGTAAGATGCAGGAAGACGGAATACGTACAAACATCAACATTGGTGCCGGGTCCTATGGAAGCATACAGACCGAAGCCACTAACCGCATAAGGAAAGGGCGCTTCAGTAGTACGGTGACTGCCTCTTATAACCGTACAGACGGACATCGCGCTGACATGGCCTTTGAACAGTACGGCGGGTATGCCAAATTAGGCTATGACTTTACGGATAACTGGAAAGTTTGGGGCGATGTAAATGTCACTCGTTTTAATGCTACTAATCCGGGATCGGTAATGAAACCATATATAGACAATGATCAGCGTATTACACGTGGCATGACTTCTTTTGCATTGGAGAATTATTACGAAAAGACTTCCGGTGCATTGAGTTTTTTCTATAATTGGGGTGATCACTGGATAAATGACGGATATCAGCCAGGAGGAGAACCGCTTCAGTATCGTTTCAACTCTAACGATCAGATGCTTGGAGTATCATGGTATCAGAGTGTACAACTTTTCCAAGGCAACAGACTGACTGTAGGAGCTGATTATTTTCACTTTGGCGGTGAGGCATGGAACCAATTCTTTGATGGGCATCGTGAAACTTCGGCGAATAAGTCATTGAATGAAGTAGCAGGTTATGTAGATTTTCGTCAGGATATTGCTGCATGGCTTACGCTGGATGCCGGAGCACGAGTAGATTATCATTCGCAAACGGGTACAGAGTTCATTCCGCAAGTGGGGCTGGCTTTCCATCTTCCGGAGAATGCAGAAATCAAGGCAATGGCAAGTAAGGGATTCCGCAATCCTACCATTCGTGAAATGTATATGTTCCCTCCGCAGAATCCGGATTTGAAACCTGAGAAACTTTGGAATTATGAGCTTTCTTTCTCACAACGTCTTATGGATAATCGTTTGTCCTATGGACTCAATGTGTTCTATATCAATGGTGAAAATCTCATTATACGTCTTCCAAATCCAAATGGTAGCGGCATGTTGAACCAGAATTCCGGCGAGATTGAAAACTGGGGAGCGGAAGCTAATGTAGGATACCAGTTTAATCCGGTGTGGAGCGTGATGGCAAATTACAGCTGGCTTCACATGGAAAATCCGGTATTGGCTTCTCCGGAGCATAAACTGTATGGAGGAGTGAACTTCAGAAAAGGACGTTGGAGTGCATCTACCGGTATCCAGTATGTGAAGGGGCTTTATACTGACCTGGACGCTGCGACCAAAGAGAACTTCGTGTTATGGGATATGCAGGGAAGCTTTAAGGCAACCAATTATCTGTCATTCTATGTGCGTGGTGAGAACTTGTTGGCACAACGTTATGAGATCAATGCAGGTTATCCTATGCCGAAAGCAACTTTTATGGGTGGAGTAAATATCAATTTTTAATAAGCATATTATATGAAAACAACAACTATCAGACTTTATTCACTGGATTACAACAATGTGAAGACATATTTTGCTGCAGCTCTTTTCATTTTGGGTAATCTGGTTTTGCCACAACTTTGCCATCTTATTCCACAGGGTGGCCTTACTTTGTTACCGATTTATTTCTTTACGCTTATTGCTGCTTATAAATACGGTTGGAAAGTTGGATTGTTGACAGCCGTCTTTTCACCGGTTTTGAACCATTTGCTTTTCGGTATGCCTCCTGCAGGAGTATTGCCGGCCATCCTTTTAAAATCCGTTTTACTGGCAGTGGTTGCCGGATATGCAGCCAATCGTTTTAAACGTATCTCTATTCCTGTTTTAGCATTAGTAGTACTGGCTTATCAGTTTATCGGGACGCTGGGCGAGTGGGCAATGGTAGGTAACTTTGCGCTTGCTTTCCAGGATTTCCGCATCGGCATACCGGGAATGGGATTACAGATTCTCGGCGGTTATTTGTTTATCAAGTATTTGGTTTATAAATGATATTCCATAAAATAAAAGTATGTTACGAAAATCAGACTAACGTTTGCCATATTCTTTTTCGTGCTGATCACGCTTTTGTTCCTTGATTTTACGGGAACGTTGCATGCTTGGTTCGGTTGGATGGCTAAAATTCAGTTTTTGCCTGCTTTGTTGGCACTGAATGTCGGGGTTGTGATAATCCTGATAGCATTGACACTGCTCTTTGGGCGTGTATATTGTTCTGTAATCTGTCCGTTGGGTGTATTTCAGGATGTAGTTTCATGGTTGGGTAAAAAGCGGAAAAAGAATCGCTATTCGTATTCACCTGCACTTAGTTGGTTGCGTTACGGAGTGCTGGGAGTATTTATTTTGGCTCTGATAGGAGGAGTTGGTTCATTGGTCGCCTTATTGGCACCTTATAGTTCTTACGGACGAATAGCTTCTAATCTGTTTGCTCCGGTTTATCAGTGGGGAAACAACCTGCTTGCTCTTTTGGCCGAACGGGCAGATAGCTATATGTTTTATTCTGTAGACGTTTGGATGAAGGCTATGGGAACTTTTGTAATAGCTGTTCTGACATTTGTTATTCTGGCTGTGCTGGCTTGGCGCAACGGGCGTACATATTGCAATACAATTTGTCCGGTAGGAACAGTATTGGGATTCTTTTCACGTTTTTCTTTGCTGAAACCGGTAATCGATACGAGTAAATGTAATGGTTGCGGTTTGTGCGCACGTAATTGTAAGGCGGCATGCATTGATTCTAAGAATCATAAAATAGATTATAGCCGCTGTGTGGCTTGTATGGATTGCATCGGTAAATGTAAAAAAGGAGCTATCCGTTATGAGCGTCCTCATAAGGAAGTGCAGAAACCGTTAGCTGCTGAAAAAGTGACAGGTGTTTCACCGGAACAGGTGGACAATGCACGCCGTGCTTTCTTTTCTGCCGGTGCCATATTTGCTACAAGTACATTGCTGAAGGCACAGGAGAAAAAAGTGGATGGTGGATTGGCTGTCATTGAGGATAAGAAAATACCGGAGCGGACGACACCTATTGTACCGGCAGGTGCGTTGAGTATTCGTAATTTTGCGCAGCATTGTACGGCTTGCCAGCTTTGTGTATCAGTGTGCCCTAATCAAGTTTTACGCCCATCCGGTAATCTGATGACGTTGATGCAGCCGGAGATGTCATACGAACGTGGTTATTGTCGTCCGGAATGCGCGAAGTGTGCCGAAGTATGTCCGACAGATGCGATTCATCTTACCAGTCTGGCTGATAAATCATCTATCCAGATCGGTCATGCCGTATGGATCAGGAAGAATTGTGTACCGTTGACTGATGGAGTAAATTGCGGTAATTGTGCCCGTCATTGCCCGGTAGCGGCGATAGAGATGGTTCCGTCTGAGGTAGATAATCCGGATTCTCCAAAGATTCCGGTTGTTAATGTAGAGCGTTGTATTGGTTGTGGTGCCTGTGAGAATCTTTGTCCGGCACGTCCTTTCAGTGCTATCTATGTAGAGGGACATGAGAGACATCGGGTGATATAGAGGTGGTAATGTGATAGGGTGATAAAGTGATAAATGTTAGAAGAACAGATATGGAAGAACATAATAAAAATATAAACCGTAGGGATTTTCTGAAAATTGTGGGCATCAGTGCCGCTACGACAACGGCTGCTGCGACTCTTTATAGTTGCAAACAGAAGGATGGGGTGATTCCGGGAGGCAGTGCATCGACTCCGGTGCCTACTGATAAGATGACTTACCGCACTTCTGTGGCTCAGAAAGATCGTGTTTCACTTCTGGGTTATGGCTGTATGCGCTGGCCGACTGTTCCTTCACCGGATGGGAAAGGAGATATGATTGACCAGGATGCTGTGAACGAATTAGTAGATTATGCCATTGCGCATGGCGTGAATTATTTCGATACATCTCCGGTATATGTACAGGGATGGTCGGAAAAATCTACTGGTATTGCATTAAAACGTCATCCGCGTGAGAAACTGTTTATTGCTACAAAGTTATCCAACTTTAGTAATTATAGCCGTGAAAACTCTATAGCCATGTATCGTAAATCTTTCGAAGATTTACAGACAGATTATATCGATTACTATTTGTTGCACTCTATCGGTAATGGTGGAATAGAAGCATTCAAAGCGCGATATATAGACAATGGTATGATGGAGTTTCTGTTGAAAGAACGTGAGGCAGGGCGTATCCGTAATCTGGGATTTTCTTTCCACGGCACAGTGGATACTTATGATTATGCACTTTCTCTGCATGATGAGGTGAAATGGGACTTTGTACAGATACAGCTCAATTATGTGGACTGGAAACATTCTTCGGGACGTAATGTAAATGCGGACTACCTATATGATGAATTGGTAAAACGTAATATTCCAGCAATCATTATGGAGCCATTGCTGGGGGGAAGATTGTCTAATGTACCGACTCATATTATGACACGTCTTAAGCAGCGCCGTCCGGAAGATAGTGTGGCTTCGTGGGCTTTCCGTTTTGCAGGCTCACCGGAACTGGTGTTAACGGTATTGAGTGGCATGACGTATATGGAGCATCTTCAGGATAATATCCGTACCTACTCTCCACTGATTCCTTTGACAGATGATGATAAAGAGTTTTTGGAAGAAACGGCACAATTGATGTTGAAGTACCCTACTGTACCGTGCAATGACTGTAAATACTGTATGCCTTGTCCGTATGGCATTGATATTCCTGCTGTGCTTATACATTATAATAAATGTGTGAATGAGGGGAATGTACCGAAGAGCCAACAAGACGAGAATTATAGAAAGGCACGCCAGGCTTTTCTTGTTGGTTATGACCGTAGTGTGCCACGCCTGCGACAGGCAAATCATTGTATTGGTTGCGATCAATGTTCGCCTCACTGCCCGCAGAGTATTAATATTCCCAAGGAGTTGCGTCGTATCGACGGGTTCGTGGAGCAACTGAAACAAGGAACATTGTAAGAGTCACAAAAGCTACGAGTTACAAGCTACGAGTTACAAGCTACGAGTTACAAGCTATGAGTGACTGCGCTATGTTTGTGGGCGAAAAATCACTTGTCCGGCTATCACACCGAAAGGTACTTGTAGCTCGTAGCTAATAAACTAATTTAGAATGAGTAAAAATAAAAAACAGATGTGGCTTTGGATTGTGTTGGCGGTTATAGGCATAATATGCGCTTCCGTATTTATTTTTATTAATCAGCCGAGTTTCGGCAGTTTGCCTCAGGGAGCGCGTTTAGAGCGAATCAAACGCTCACCTCATTACCGTGACGGCCAGTTCAATAATCTGCATCCGACGCAGATGATGACTTCGGACGAAGGACGCTTTGGTGCTATGCTTTCTTTCTTATTCCGCAAAACAGAGAACCTGCGTCCGGAGAATGAAGTTCCGGTTATCAAAACGGATTTGCATAAGTTGGGGCGTGATGAAAATGTACTGATCTGGTTTGGACATTCTTCCTACTTTATTCAGGTAGATGGAAAGCGATTTCTCGTTGATCCTGTTTTTTGCATGGCTTCGCCTGTATCTTTCGTCAACAAACCATTTAAAGGAACTGATGTTTATAAACCCGAAGATATGCCGGATATCGATTATATGGTGATTTCGCACGATCATTGGGATCACCTGGATTACCGGACAGTGAAAAGTCTGAAAGACCGGGTAGGAAAAGTGATTTGCGGACTCGGCGTTGGCGAACATTTCGAATATTGGGGATATGATAAAGACCGGCTTGTAGAATTGGACTGGTATGAAGACGCTGTTTTGGAAAATGGTTTTGCTGTCCATTGTCTTCCGACACGCCATTTCTCCGGTCGTGGTTTAAAGGCCAATCAGACATTGTGGGCATCCTTTCTGATAGAAACTCCATCACAGAAAATATATATGGCCGGTGACGGTGGTTATGACTCTCATTTTGAGGAAATAGGGAAGCACTTTCCGGATATAGACCTTGCGATTCTGGAAAACGGCCAGTATAATGAAGGTTGGAACCTTATCCATCTAATGCCTTCTAATATGGCAAAGGCAGCTAAAGATCTGAAAGCAAAAAAAATAATGACTGTACATCATTCAAAGTACGCATTGGCAAAGCATCCTTGGAATGAGCCTTTGACGAATGAGAAAAAGATGCAGGAACAAGACTCGCTGAATATGATGATTCCTGAGATAGGGGAGGTAATGCCGTTATAGAATTTTCATCTCTGTAATAATAGTGAGTGGCTGATATGATTGCTATGTAAAGGCAGTCATATCAGCTTTTTTGTTTTTTCCTATCCCAAAATAGTAGACTTTTTGAGTATTGGTGTAACTTTGTCAGCAGATATTAAAAACATTCTAAATACGAATCTTATGAAACAAGAAGTCTTATTCCTGCTTTTAAATGAATATGCCGACTGGGAAGGCGCTTTCCTTGCCATTTCCTTAAATACCGGGGTAATACCAGGTAGTGAAGTGAAATATATACCGAAGGTAGTTGCCCCTACATTGGACGTTGTGCGTTCTGTCGGCGGTTTTCGTACTTTGCCTGATTATAGTTTTCAAACGATGCCTGCTGACTATGCGGCATTGGTATTGGTTGGTGGTATGCACTGGCAATCGCCTGAAGCAGAACAGGTGGTGCCAATTGTGCAGGATGCATTACAGCGTGGCAAGATAGTTGGAGCTATTTGCAATGCTTCTGCCTTTATGGGAGCGCATGGTTTCCTGAATGATGTAAAGCATACCAGTAATACGCTTCCATATCTGAAGCAGTTTGCAGGTAGTGCATATACCAATGAAGCCGGGTACCAGGAAAAACAGGCAGTCAGCGATAAGAATATCGTAACTGCTAACGGAACCGGGCATTTGGAGTTTACCCGTGAATTATTACTTCTTTTGCATGCAGATACTCCCGGAAAAAATTGATGCTGCTTATGATTATTATAAAAATGGCTTTGTGAGGTAACTTTAGTCTTGTCATTATTCATATTCCTCAATCACATTGCGGAATATATCTACTCCGACGATTTCTCTTGTTGAGACATCTGTGACCCATAGTCGGTTGTTATAAACCAATAACTTTTGTCCGCCTTTGAATGTATAGCCGGGCACTGATTTGAAGGTCAGGAAGAATTTCTTTTTCTCTCTGTCATAGCATCGGATACTACCGTCGGCTGCTGAGATGTACATCAGATTTTTGTATAAGGCTATGAGGTTGTGTCAAAACTGAACTGCACCCCAAAAGTTGGACAGGTTAAACATTATCCCGTAATAGAAAGAGTTCGGTATTGTACCGGGCTCTTTCCATTTAACCGGGCTTTGATTCTTTTATTATTATAATATTCAATATAGCTATCTAAAGCCTTTATAAAGGTTTCGGTCGATTCAAATTGCTCGGCATATAGAAGTTCAGACTTCATAATACCGAAAAAGTTCTCCACCATAGCGTTGTCAAGGCAGTTGCCTTTGCGAGACATACTTTGTACTATATGGTGTTCTTCCAAACGCTTACGGTAGCCGTAATGTTGGTATTGCCATCCTTGATCAGAATGGAGTATAAGGCCGTCAAGATTGTCGAACTTTGCAAACGCTTTATCCAACATATCGTATATCTGTTCCAGATTTGGGTTCCGGGAGATATTGTATGATATTATCTCGCCGTTGAACATATCCAATATCGGCGAGAGATAAAGTTTGACGGAACCGATATTTATCTGTGTTACATCTGTCGCCCATTTGCGGTTTGGAGCTTCTGCCGTAAAATCCCTGTCTATTATGTTTTGGGGCAATCTTACCGACCTCACCTTTGTATGACCGGTAGCGCACCTGGCGTATTTTGCTTTTAAGCCCCAAGTCACCCATAAGCTTTTGAATGGTCTTGTGGTTTAACATAAAACCACGATTATGCATCTCCGCTGTCACACGGCGATAGCCATAGCGTCCCTTATGCTCATGAAAAATCAGTTTAATCGATTCCTTTTCATTGGCATATCTGTCAGCGGCTTTAAGGCGATTCAGATGGTAATAGAACACAGAACGAGCCATCTTTCTTAACTCCAATAGCAAGTCAAGAGGATAATCCGACCTTAGTTCGTCGATGGTCCGTGCCCATTCAGAAGTGCTTGGGCTTTCTTTGCCTCGACTAAGGCCTTCGCTTTTTTATCAGCGCGTTCTCGGCCTTCAGGCGGAGATTTTCAGCCTGAAGCCTCTCAAGTTCCGTTTGCGGTTCTTTCTTCTTTGGGCGTCCCATAGGTATATTTCGGTGGTCTTCCTCGGCGTTTGGACGGCTCAAGAGCCCCATAACCATACTTGCGTACTACGCTGACCCAGCGTTGTAGTGCCGTCTTGCCAATTCTGTATTCTACTCTTACATGGGCCAAAGGTACGCCTTTTTCTAATATTAAACGTACTACTTCTTCCTTTAATTTAACCGTAGGACGGCAATGGGATTGTTGTTCCAGTCCGGAACGGCCATAGTGGTCCCACATTCTCACCCATGCCAATATCTCAGTCTCACTGATATGATACTCTTTCGACAAGTGCGCTATTGCTTCTCCTTGTTTTACTCGGCTAACGATGATGAGCCTTTGTTCATAACTGTACTTCATAAAAAACACCCCTAAAGTTTTATGTCTAACTTTTGGGGTGCAGTTCAATTTTGACACAACCTCAGCGTCTGACTGGTAGTCATTGTGATATTGCTTCCCTTCTGGATAAGGGTAGTATCGATCACATGTATTTTCCGGTTGCCGTATTGTCCGTAATCGGCGAGAAATACCAATCCGGTTGTATCTACTGCCATCTGATGTGAATAAAATCCGTTGTTTACATCGAAACCATCCAGACTTCCACGTGAGTAGTAATTTATATTCTGATATTTTTCCGCACTCACATCACTTTGCAAGGTTACTTGCAGACCATCTTTCATGCGCACTATTATGTAATCGTCTACAATAGCCATTGCATGTGTATGAAACAACTGTGTGTTTCCATGCCCCCAGTTACGGTTCCCGATTCGGGTGATAAATTTCAGTGTATGTACATCAAACACATCAATGCACGAGCTTATATTGGCGAGATAAAGCCTCTCATTAGCTACGGAAATGGCCTCTACGTAATTACCGAATGTTTGCATTACATCATTGTAGGTCCATGTATTTAATGAACCTAATTTCTGATGAGCGGACAAACTGTATAATTCCACGCTGAAATGTCCGTTTTGAGTATTGGCAATGAAAAGGGTGTCACCGTATATATATGTACAACCGGGCATGAATTCATCGGAAGCATACCCAAGCTTTTCTGCATTAATCACTTCTCCGGCTTTGTATGAGTAGTAATAATGTATGGATGAAGGTTGGTCCGGTTCCACTTCCCGGATAACGTCTTCTATCTTTGTCTTTTCACATGAAAGCAGGCATAAACCTGCGAATAGTATATATATTATCTTCATTTCTTTCTTCTTACTTCAATTCATTTAATGGGATGCTTGTCACTGTACCTGTTCCGCGGTTTATCACAAAGAGAGTCTGGCGGGCCAGGGCTATTTTCTCCGGATTGCTAAAAGACTTTCCGTTTATGGTAGAATAGTCTTTTAAGATGCTTCCATCCTGGGGATTGATTTCTACAAGACATTCTGTCTTTTGATTTAAAGTCACAAACATACGACCGTCCCAGGAAACCACATCATAGGCTTGCGTTGGTAACTTCAGGGTGCGGACCGGGTTTAATACTTTCTGTTCACGCATGGTAGTAAGATCATAGGCATAGATTTCCTTTTTACCAATGTGGGTAGTATAAAGTATATTGTCTTTATCTATTGTCATTCCGTATGTTCCCATCACTTCGCCTACATTGTTGAAACGGCAGTAGTTCGGTATGCGCATACAATTATCCGCTGTGACATCTTTTTCCATAAAGACGCAAACACGCCTTTTATCACGGATGAATACACAACCGTTTTTTACTAAAGTTTCGAAAGCATGTACGGTTTGATAGCTACCTTCACCCTATTCGTTTCCGATACATGTTATAAATTTCAGTGTCGTGGCATCAAAAACATCTGTCCGGCTACTCGTATTGGTTACATATATTTTGCCATGGGCGGCTGTAATTCCATTGGGTTCACCGGCAAAAGTTTCGGATGTGCCGTTGCGTGTCCAGTTTCTGATACGTCCACAATGGATTACTTGCCCGTTCTTCTCTTGGAAAACTTCTATACTATAGTTTCCGGTAGCATTATTAACTATGTAAATGCGATCCTGATAGGCTGTAACATCTTTAGGTTTGAAAGTCGTTTCCGTAGCTTCGGGCACGTCCGACCATTTTAATGACACCGATAATGGGGTACCGTCTGCAATGTTTTCGTTGTCTTCTACTGGATGAAAACCGAGGCCGCCGTCTATTGCATCCAGTTCCGGATCTTCTATGACGAATGTGGAACCTACATATTTAGAACTACCGTATAGGGTAGTCGCATTTTTACGGGTATGCATAAAACGCCGTGAGTAAACAGGGAGACGTTTCTCCTGACCTAACTTCAGATAGACAGCACGTCCCAGGGTGATCCATCCGGGACCTGTCTGCTCATAGGTCATGTTACCGTCGTGCCCGTATCCGAGGCAATGCCCTATTTCGTGGAAGATGGTATGTATGTTGTATTCATCATCGGGATAATGCTGTAGAAAGCACCATTCTGCCAGACCTAAAGTGTAGCCTCCACCCAAACCGTTTACACCACTGACGTGTCCGAGAAGGTATGCGCCGTGGTTTAGTACTTTCTGTTTCAATTGATCGACATTGATGACTGTCTTATTATTATCGCTATGTAGCTTTCCTCTGTATTTCTCCAGTTCGTCTGCGAATTCCTGTGAAGAGAATGCGTATGCTAGGTTTAACATCAGAGCCACGCCTTCCCGACAATGGGCAGGGCGTATCGGATAAGCCCAGCTTCCTTGGTGGCTATAGGCAGAGAAAGAAACTTTATACTGAGGTATTACATCGGTCATTTTCTTATAAAGCGGATCTTCACAGTCGATGCGTAAAGTCAAATCTGCCGCACTGATATGGGGATTAGCTTTGATCACGATTGTTTTTCCGGAAGCAGTGGTGTATTCTTTGTCTCCGGAAATTATGGGAAGCGCTTTATGAAATTCAATGAAGCCGGGTACCGTAAGTTGTTGGCCTTTATTAGTGTAATATGCCGGGCTTTGATGCAGACGATAGGGTATATCGGGCTGTATTCCTTTTTTATGTTAAAACGAAAGATCCTATTAAACTTTTTGCTTTTCCTGTTGTCTTATAAACATCAAGATTCAATAGGTATAAATAAAATATAGTATGGTATTAGTTTTATGAAACGGGCGGAACATTTTCGCCCGTTTTTATTTCTTTTGCTTTTCCCTTGCATTTTTGCCTCCCTTTTTGTTCCTTTGTTCCCGTTAATTGTAAACAAATGGTAGAATGAGAAACGTATTTTACTTCTGGATATGTATAGCGATGTGGCTGTTGTCAGCTTGTTCTTCTCAGAAAAAAGAGGATAGGGGAGATATACAGGTACTGATGAAAGACAGTGTGGATGCCAATGGTTTGCAACGTATGCAGGTATCTGATAGTAAGACCAGTTTTACGTATAAAGGTAAGGAATATCAATCGAGCGTGGTTCGCAGGCCGGATGACAGTTTACCTGTTGTGATTAATGAACAAGGAGATAAATTTGTTGATAACAGCATTACTCTGCGTATAACTTCCGGCGGCAAGTCTATTGTTGACAAGGTGTTTACAAAAGAGAGTTTTGCTTCGTTAGTGGATGCAAAGTTCATGAAACATTCTATCCTTGAGGGACTGGTGTATGATAAGACCACACCTCAGGGGATCGTTTATGCGGCAAGTGTGTGCTATCCGCAGTCCGACCTTTACATTCCACTATCGATTACTGTATCTGCCGATGGCAAAATATCCTTGGCGAAAGAAGAATTGCTGGAAGATTTGCACGAAACAGACAGCATTTGATCAAAGATTCCAGATTGTTTCCTAATTTATGAGTTTCCTTTGCCGGTATGAAAATCCTGATTGTAGAAGATGAACCGGATTTGCGGGAAACGATCCGCATTTCCCTTGTAAAAGAGCATTTCGTTGTGGAAACTGCTGCCGATTACTTTTCGGCACTGGATAAAGTGAATGACTACGATTATGACTGTATCCTGCTGGACATTATGCTGCCTGGTGGAAGCGGTCTGGATTTGCTGCGCGAACTCAAACGCCTGCATCGTAGTGACAGTGTGTTGATTATTTCTGCCAAGGATTCTTTGGATGATAAGGTGGAAGGGCTGGAATTGGGCGCTGATGACTATCTTACGAAGCCTTTCCATTTGGCCGAGCTCAATGCGCGGGTGAAGTCTGTTATTCGCCGCCGACAAGCAAAGGGTGATGTTTCCATTACAATGGGAAATCTGTTGCTGTATCCTGACAAGCGCCAGGTAGAGGTAGGAGGAGTGCCTTTACAACTTAACCGGAAAGAATTTGATCTGCTTTATTATTTTATAGTCAATCCTGATCGCGTTATTAATAAAATGAGTCTTGCGGAGTCTGTGTGGGGAGATAATATCGACCAGGTAGATTCATTGGATTTCATTTACTCACAAGTGAAAAATCTTCGTCGTAAACTGAAACAAGCTGAGGCTACCGTAGAACTGAAGGCAGTATATGGTTTTGGCTATAAACTCTCTGAAGTATGAAACTGCTTCATTATACCTATCGGAAACTCTCATTGCTGCTATTGCTGTTGATGGCGGTATGGGGGGTATTGTTTTATTATGCCATTATTGACGAAGTGATGGATGAAACGGATGATACGCTTGAAAATTACAGTGAGATATTAATCAATAATGCCTTGATGGACCCGTCTATTCTTGATACGGAGGGGACATTGATGTCTTTCTACAAATTCCGGCCTATATCCGAAGAAGAAGCTGAGGACTATGATGAAGAGTTTTATGACTCTACTGTCTATATAGAAAGCGAAGATGAAGATGAGCCGGTGAGGGTACTAAAGACGGCTTTCCGTATGCCGGATGGGCAGTTTTATGAATTGGAACTGATGATTTCCATCTTGGAGCGTGATGATATGGTGGAGGCTATCCTGTGGTATTTGGGAGCATTGTTTCTGCTGTTTTTGATTTGCACATCCATCGGGACACGACTGATACTGCAAAGTGTATTTCGCCCGTTGCATCGCCTGCTGAACTGGCTGCAACAAATTCAGCCGGGCAAGGAGCTTCCGGTGTTGGACAACCCGACGAAGATACGGGAATTTCAGCAGTTGGGTGATGCGGCTGTGGATATGGGAAACCGTAGTTATAAGGCGTATGAGGAACAGAAGCAGTTTATAGAAAATGCTTCGCATGAGTTGCAGACACCGCTTGCCATTGTTCGTGGCAAGATTGAGTTGCTTGCGGAGAATGAGTCGATGACGGAAGAACAGTTGAAAGAGCTGGATGAAATATATACTACATTGGGCAGAGCTGTCAGACTGAATAAATCTTTGTTGTTGCTTTCCCGTATTGAAAACGGACAATCTACCGAAACAGAAGATGTTTCGGTAGATGAAGTCTTGGATGAACTATTGCCTGATTTGATGGATATATATGAAGGCAAGAAAATACATCTGGTACGTACGAAAGAGACGGAACCTTTCGTGATTCGCTGCAACCTTTCCCTGGCACAGATTTTGGTTTCCAATTTGGTGAAAAATTCTTTGGTGCATAATCGTGAAGGCGGTGAACTGCATATAGCGACTACGCCTTCTTCTCTTACTATCATGAACAGTGGTGAACATCCGTTGGATGGAGAAAAGTTGTTCCGGCGTTTTTATCGCAGTATTGACGGGAAGAAGGATTCTACCGGTTTGGGGCTTGCCATCGCCCGTTCCATTGCTTTGTCCGCCTCTCTCAGTCTGACTTATAAATGGCAGGAAGGAATGCATCTGTTCTTGCTTGTTAAAGAATCTCAAAAGAAAAGCTAAAGGCGAATATTCCCAAATCTTTCCCGATTCAGTATCGTTATTTGCAGTGTGAATAAAAACAGGAAATAAATTAGTAACACTTAAAAACAATAACGATTATGAAGAAGGTTTTATCTATTCTCGTATTGGCTATCGTAGCCGTTCAGTTCGCTTTTGCCGGTGATGTGATTACCAAAGACGTAAAGGAACTTCCATTGACTGCGCGTAACTTTATCAATCAGTATTTCAGTAAACCGCAGATTTCATACATCAAGATAGACAGTGAGTTCCTGTCCAAGAAGTATGAAGTGACACTGACTGACCGCACGGAGATTGACTTCGACAAGAAAGGTAATTGGACGGAAGTAGACTGTAAAAAGAATGCTGTGCCTGCCGCCCTTATCCCAGCCTCTGTAAAAGATTACGTAAAGGCTAATTTTCCTAATGAAATTATCACTAAGATAGAGCGTAAAAGTACGGGGATTGAGGTGGAACTTGCCAATGATTTCTCTTTGAAATTCAATAAGAAAGGACAGTTTGTCAGTTTGGGATGACTAATGGAGGGAGAAATGATGAAAACAAGATTCTTGATGTTAGCGATGATGATGTGCATGACTGCATTGACATTCAGTGCATGCAGCGATGATGATGACGATGATAAGAGTATCGATGTGCCGGAGGCTGTAACACAGGCTTTGAAACAGAAATATCCAAATGCTACGGACGTAGACTGGAAGCAGAAAAGCTCGTATTTTGTAGCCGATTGCTGGCTGGACGGAAAAGATTCCGATATATGGTTTGATGCCAATGGAAACTGGTGGATGACAGAATCGGAAATATACTGGAATGATGTTCCCGGAGCTGTCCAGACTGCATTTAATAATAGCGAATATGCAAACTGGGTACAAGATGATTATTATTTTTTGCTGTATCCGTTGCAACCCATGCAATATGTGATTGAAGTGAAGCAGGGGAATCAGAAGTATCAGTTATTCTATTCGGAAGATGGAGGGCTGATGAATACTGTGAATGTAACGGGAAAGGATGATACGATTTATCCACCGGAAGAGTGAGAAAGCTACAAGCTACGAGAGTCCTGCGGCTTGATAGCGTTTAGCAGTTCAAAGACTGACATAGCGCAGCAACTTGTAACTCGTAGCTTGTAACTCAATTACATTGGTCGGTAATCTTTTGCCAATCCCCCTTCGCTGGTTTCTTTATAGAGTGAAGGCAGGTCGTTTCCGGTTTCTTTCATTACTTCTACAACCTTATCGAAAGATACACGGTGCATTCCATCGGTGAATGAGGAATAAAGGTTGGCATCCAGTGCACGGGCGGCGGCATAGGCATTTCGTTCGATACAGGGGATCTGTACTAATCCGCAAACCGGGTCACAGGTCATTCCCAGATGATGCTCTAATCCCATTTCAGCTGCATATTCTATTTGAGCCGGACTGCCACCGAATAATTGATTGGCAGCGGCTGAGGCCATAGCACAAGCTACCCCCACTTCTCCCTGACATCCAACTTCCGCTCCCGATATGGATGCGTTTGTCTTTACAATGTTTCCTACAAGACCGGCAGTGGCAAGTGCGCGGAGGATGCGGATATCGCTGAAATCGCGGCTCTTTGCCAAATGATATAACACTGCCGGCATTACACCGCAGGAACCGCAGGTAGGTGCAGTAACTATGGTTCCGCCTGAAGCGTTCTCTTCACTTACGGCAAGGGCATAGGCAAATACCAGTCCACGGGATTGCAGGGATTGTTTGTATCCGCTGGCGCGTATATAATAAGTAGAGGCTTTGCGACGCAGGTTCAATGGACCGGGCAATACGCCTTCCTGTTCCAGTCCGCGGCGAACGGCTGCCTGCATGGTTTTCCAAACTTCTTGCAAGTAATCCCAGATATCTTCTTCCTCACATTCTTTAACGTATTCCCAATAACTTTTTCCGGTTTTTTCGCACCATTGCAGAATCTCAGTCATGTGGTTCATAGAGTAGATATCAGGAGTGTTGACGGAAGATGCACCATCGTTTTCTTCGGCTAAAGCACCACCGCCCACGCTAAATACTGTCCATGAATCTGTTTCATTGCCTGCTGCATCTACAGAAACGAACTTCATCCCGTTGGGATGAAAAGGCAGGAATATTTTCGGTTCCCAGATGATTTCTACCGGAGCGGCAGGTTGCAGAGTATCGGTTATGGCTATATTAGTCATATGCCCTTTACCGGTGGCGGCAAGGCTACCGTATAAAGTAACTTTAAATGAGGAGGCTTCCGGATGTTTTTCCAGAAATAGCTCGGCAGCTTTGCGAGGGCCCATTGTATGGCTGCTTGATGGCCCTGTACCGATACGGTAGAGTTCTTTGATTGATTTCATACTATTTTATTTATAGGTCAACAACTGTAATTCCTGCACCGCCGAATTGCACATGCTCATCGGCAAAGTGTCTGATACCGGGAACTGTTTGCAGGTACTGGCGAATAAGTGTACGTAAAATGCCCGTGCCTGTTCCGTGAAGAATACGTACGCGGGACATCCCAACAAGAATGGCATCGTCAATAAAGTAGGTCACTGCCTGCAAAGCTTCATCACCCCGCATACCGCGTACGTCGATGTCTTGTTTGAAGTTCAGTTTCTTTTCGTACATACTGTCCTGCGTCTGGTTGCTGACGAATGTGCTCTTGGTAGAACTGTCTACCTTTTGCGGAACAATGTTTGTACGCTCCAGACGTTCCACTTTAATGGTAGTCTTTATACTACCGAATGCTACAACGGCATTTTTTCCATTTACTTCCAGGACTTCGCCTACTGAATTCTGTCCTTTTATCTTCACCATCGCTCCCGGTACAATGCTTGCCAGGCGCTCTGCTTCCTGCTTGGCTTTTTGCGCAGCCTGCTCCTGTGCTGATAATCCGTTATCAGTATCTCTTGTTTTCTTTTCTTTCTTACGATTCTGCTTTTCCTGCAATTTCTGCATTTTACGGGCTATTTTCTCCTCCTGTTCTTTAGAGGCAAGAGCTTCCATCGATTGACGGAATTCCGTCAACTCTTGGCGTGCCTGGCGAGTCTTTTCTTTTTCAGCCTGTGCTTCCTTAATGGTACGGATGGTATTCTCAATTCGGGCATTGGCCTCTTGTACCAGTTGTTCTGCTTCTTCCTTGGCTTTTTTAATAATCTCCTTGCGAGATTTTTGTAAGTCTTCCATTTCTGCCTGATAACGGGCGATGGTGTCTTCCATATGTTTCTCGCGTTGGCGGATGGTCTGGCGTTTGCCTTCCCAATATCGCTTGTCACGTACAATGTCTTGCAGGTATTTATCAGCATTGATGTATTCACTACCCACAATTTCGGATGCGTCAGCAATCACATCTTCCGGAAGACCGATCTTTCTGGCTATTTCTACGGCAAATGAACTTCCGGGGTTACCGATCTGAAGTTGGAATAAGGCCTGCATCAGGTGGCGGTCATATAGCATAGCTCCATTTACTACCCCCTCATGGTCTTCGGCAAAGTGCTTCAGATTCTGGTAGTGTGTAGTAATAACACCGAAAGTTAACTTTTGGTTGAAACGTTTCAGTACGGCTTCGGCTATGGCACCACCGATTTGCGGTTCTGTTCCGCCGCCGAATTCATCGATCAGGATGAGGCTGCGTTCATTGCAGTTCTTCATCATTATCTTCATATTGGTAAGATGAGAAGAATAGGTACTTAAATCATCTTCAATGGATTGCTCGTCACCTATATCAATGAATATGCTGCTGAAAATACCCGCATGGCTGCGTTCATGCATGGGAATGAGCATACCACATTGCAGCATATACTGTAATAACCCTACTGTTTTGAGACAAACGGACTTACCACCGGCGTTTGGACCGGATATAATCAATATGCGCTGTTTCTCGGTTAGTTCTATATCGAGGGGAACTACCTTTTTCCCATGTTTGGAGAGGGAGAGTTGCAGTAACGGATGGACTGCCATGGTCCAATCCAGTAAGCGTGTATTCTCAAGTGCGGGTTTTATACCGGATATTTGCAGGGCAAACAAGCTCTTGGCACGGATAAAGTCTATCTCGGCAAGGAATTCGTAAGACTGCAATACCTCGGGAATAGAAGGACGCAGCAGATTGGAGAATTCCACCAGAATACGGATAATCTCTCTACGCTCATCTCCCTCCAGTTCACGAATACGATTGTTGGCTTCCACTACCTCGGCAGGTTCTATGAACACGGTTTTTCCACTTGCCGATTCATCATGCACGATACCTTTTATCTTCCGCTTCAGCCCCGGAGCAACCGGAATTACCAAACGTCCGTCACGCATAGTAGGAGTAACATCTTTGTCTACCACACCTTCGGATTGGGCGTTGCGCAGGATACCATTCAATGAACGGGAAATACTGTTCATGGTGTTTGTCAATTCCCGGCGGATACGTGCCAGTTCGGATGAAGCATTGTCTTTTATCTTTCCGTACGGTGAAAGTATATTATTTATCTTCTGGATCAATTGCGGGAATGCCAGGATATCTTTGGCGAGATTCCGAAGGCAAGGGTAGGGGGAATCTTCCTCCTCCATATCTTCTTTTTCCAGAAAGCGTACGATGTCCCGTATCGTTTCCAGCGAACGGCGTAAGTCGAAAAGTTCCTGTTCGTCCAGATACATTCCTTCAACGCGTATCCGTTTGAGGGATGGACGGACGTCGAAAAAATACTGTGCGGGGAAGTTGTCTTCTTCCTGTATAATGCGTACAAATTCAGTCACGAGGTTCAGGCGCTCCTCCACTTCCTCAAAGTGATCAGAGAATGCCATATCGGTAACTCGTTCGGCGCCTAGCGTACTAAGGCATTTTTCACTTAATAACTGGCGTATTTGGTCGAAACCTATTTTATATTCAAAGTTCTGCGGGTATATCATGTTGCAAAAGTACGATTTATTCGTGAAAAAAATAGCAGGAAGTTTGTAGATTTAAAAATGATTTGTACCTTTGCACCGCTTTAAGAGAAAAGCACTTCTTGAAAGAGGAGTTTGGAGAGGTGGCAGAGTGGTCGATTGCGGCGGTCTTGAAAACCGTTGTACTGCGAGGTACCCGGGGTTCGAATCCCTGTCTCTCCGCAACAAACGCTGAAAATCAGCAGATTGCAAAACAAACACCCAGTTTTACACCCAAGAATGTAAAGTCGGGTGTTTTTGTTTTATTTAAGATAATACAACCACTACATAATAAAAGAGTAGCGATATTAAAAGAATCCGATGAGAAAAGACTAATATTTATCTATCCATTCAGTTTGATTTTTCAGGACTTTACATCGTCCTGAAAGTATTTGTTATTGTATTCCAACGTCAGGAGTGGATTATAATACAAGTTTTTTGTGTGGATAGAATTTCGTTTTGCTTAATGTACGAAAGTACTTATCTATAAACGCATGAAATATTAGCACAATGAATCATTGGAAATCAACTTTGGCCGTGATAGGAATAGGCCAACTCATATCTATTTTAACAAGTACGATTGTTGGCTTCTCCATTATTTTTTGGATTAGCAACGAATTTAAATCCCCGACAGCTTTATCTCTGGCTATTTTAGCTGGATTTTTACCACAATTTGTATTAGGCTTGTTTACCGGGGTCTATGTTGACAGATGGAATCGAAAGAAAACGATGTTTTATTCGGACTTGTTCATCGCGTTCTGTACCCTATGTCTTTTTTATTGCCTGATAACCAAGGGTTATAAAGACCTTTCTTTTTTTTTATCTATTGACTGCTTGTCGTTCAATAGGCAGTACGTTTCATGCACCTGCTTTTAGGCAAGCATCCCTCTACTGGTTCCCAAGCACCATCTTGTCAGGGTATCAGGTTTGTACCATTCCATTCAATCCTTCAGTGAGGTGATAGCTCCCGTTGTAGGGGCAAGCCTCGTTGTTTGGCTTCCCATACAGTATATTCTGCTCATAGATGTGATCGGAGCTGTTGCTGCTTGTCTGACCTTACTTTGTGTCCAGATTCCTTCTCTTCAAAAAACGAAAGTTCTTCCAGATTTCAAAAAAAAGAACTGACGGAATGTTGGCATACCTTGCGGCGTACAATGGGCATTTTGCCTTTATTCGTATGCTTTACGCTGGTGACTTTTGTCCTTATGCCTGTTTTTACGTTATTTCCTTTTATGACGCTTCTGCATTTCAACGGAAACATTTTGCAAATGGGAGTTGTGGAAATGGGTTGGGGCTCAGGGGCATTGTTGGGCGGTTTAGTACTTGCCTGTAAGGCTTTGAAAAGCAAGCAAACATTAGTGATGCATACGGCTTATGTGATATTGGGATTGTATCTGATTAGCGCCAGTTATTTACCATCAAGCGCATTTATAGGTTTTGTTTGCCTAACATTTACAGGAGGCATAGCCTATTCCATTTACCATGCGCTTTTCATCGCTATTATTCAGCAGAACTTGGCTTCGGACATGCTTGGACGGACTTTTTCTCTCATCTTTAGTTTGAGTACCTTTCCATCAATGCTGGGTATCGTAGCTTCAGGATATTGGGTGGAAGCATGGGGTATCACATCCGTCTTTATGATCAGCGGATGGGTTATCTTTCTGATTGGAGTGGGTGCAAATTTTATTTCTTCAATCAAGCAGTTGGATAATTACGCATAGTATTATTTATTAAAGAATTATTATATGACAAAGAAAGAACACACTACGATTACAGAGTTATTTCAAGTTTTGGACTTGTTGGAAAGCCTGGACATGCAGTTTTGGTTGGATGGAGGCTGGGGAGTGGATGTCTTGTACGGACAGCAAACCCGCTTGCATAGAGATATTGACATTGATTTTGATGCCAATTATACAGACCAACTCCTTGATCTTTTGCAGGAGAGAGGATATCAAATTGAAACAAATTGGTTGCCCACCCGTGTGGAACTGTATAGCAAAGAATTAGGCTATATTGATATCCATCCTTTTGTCTTGAATGCGGACGGCACTTCCAAACAAGCCGACTTGGATGGAGGCTGGTATGAATTTCAACCGGACTATTTTGGAACAGCAGTCTTTGAAGGCAGAAGCATCCCTTGCATTTCTGCAAAAGGGCAACAAGTATTCCATTCGGGCTACGATTTAAGAGAGAAGGATATTCACGATTTATCTATAATTAAACAATGTATAACAACAATGAGCCTAACAATTAGATAAGAACAAGAAAATGACAGAAAAACAAATTGTCTGGTATATCTTACTTACAGAAGTAAAGATAGACAGTGACACCCAGTCTGTCACATCCCTGAGTGTAGCTCCATTGGCAGTCTTGCCGGAATTCCAGCGTAAGGGAATTGGGGGATGTTGATTCAGTAAGCCCATCAGAGGGCAGCACTTTTGGGTTACGGCACAGCAGTCGTATTGGGGCATAAAGAGTATTATCCTCGATTTGGCTATCGCAAGGCTATCGATTTAGGAATTGAATTTCCTTTCGAAGTCTCTCATGAATATTGCATGGTGGCTGAATTAATACCTGGAGCTACTGAGAATGTGAAAGGTATGGTTTGTTATCCAACTGACTTTAAATAGTTTAACAAGTAAAATTCATTATATAACTCGGACTGGGTATTTCAATTTCCCAGTCCGTATTCTGATAGTACTTATTCAATTGGAAGATTGTGTTGCTTCAAGAATGAAAGTTTATCCCAATACCCTCTTTGAAAGACGATTTTGTTAATCTTTTTACATGAAAAAATCCGCATCCACGAAGTCCAAGAGAGTCTTTCCATTCCATGATAGCCCATTCGCCATCTTCAAAAAATATTTTCCACCATACAAACCATTTTAGCAGTGGCAAATTCATTCACAAACATTTTGTAGATTGATTCTTTACCTATTATTGGTTCGTTTGCGACTTGATGATTTACTGCATTAGTAGCATACAGCTCTGCTATATGATAAGCATCTGCTTTGTTAAAAGCAATCTATCCATTTTTCCAAAACTTCTTTAGGCTTCATTTTTTTATAAATTCTTAGGATTTTGATTCTGTAATAAAAAAACAATCTGTTTGATGCATAGATACTTGATTTTATTAATAATAGGCTATTCTATATTCTAAATCCTCTGATTTTTTTTTTGCTCTCTTGCACCGAGAGTTACGTAGATTCTGCTGTAACTTTTCCCATTGTTCCTTAAACCATTGTACTATGGGTTGTCGGTTTATGGTCAGCATAAG
>VOFK01002312.1_pt1 | contig 70249 bp, 112 predicted proteins | sample 5384121 | NCBI WGS metagenome assembly VOFK01 (sample SAMN12384730, study PRJNA508395) | human gut metagenome | isolation source: healthy gut J | host: Homo sapiens | reverse complement strand
CAGTACTTCGTTCCAGTTACGTATTGCTGAGTTGATTTCGTTGTAAATAGTGCAGGTGTATGTCTTACTGAAGAATTAACAAAAAACAAAGTCTAAAAAAGATATTAACTTGTCTATTGATGTTAATATTAAAGGAACAGTTTATTCTTGCCGCGAAGCTCTAAAAATAATGAGACCCCAAAAAATATGGAAAAATAATAGTTAATATGTCATCAATTGCAGCTAAATCTTGTGCTGGAGGATTTAGTGTTTATAGCGCAACAAAGGCCGCCGTTCTAGCCTTAACTGCCTCTTTAGGAAGAGAAGCAGCCTTAGATAATGTTAATGTAAACTGTATTTGTCCAGGAATTATTAAAAACTAGTATGTGGGAAGATATTTTAGATCAAATCGCTGGTCAAGACCAAGAAACTCGTGATAAGGTTTGGGCTGAATGGAATAAAGGCACTCCAAATGGAAAACCACAAGATCCAATTGATATCGCCTATATGACAGCATTCCTTTGCACAGATGAAGCAAGATATATAACATGCCAAAATATTGGTGTTGATGGAGGATATACATTCTAATATCAGTTGATAGCCACTAACCAAAATTTAGATATATTAATTAATATTTAATTAGTATCATCATAAAATTATATGGGGAGGTGACTATGAACGAATTAAAAAATACTGCTACCGCAGTTGGAAATTATAATAATATTTCAACAACACTCGTATCAAACATAGCAACAGTAAACATTGTAGATGGTCTTTCTTTAGTTAAATCGGCGGATAAAACCAATTGGAGTAGTGGTGACTTAATGTATACTATAACAATTAATAATGAAACTGAAAACAACTATGAAAAACCTGTAATTACCGATATAATTGATACCAGTTTAGTTACTTTTATTGATGGTAGTGTAACAATAGATGGAACTAAAGCAACATCTTCTGAATATAAGTATGATGAACAAACCCATACATTAACCGTTAATTTGGATACTATAACACCCTCATCAAGCTCTACACTTACATTTCTTGTTAAGAAAAAATCATAATAAATTTTTCATTTTAAAAAGTAATTGTACATTAGAATGTAATGATGTAGAGTTGATTGAGAGTAATTATGTAACAGTTGTGAGTCCAGAACCTAGAAGAAGAGCAGACGAATATTGGTGTGGAGCACCACACTGGAGAGATTAAGAATCACTAACATGCAGTGATTTTTTTCTTTTTATATTAATAGTAGTAAAAAAGACCAGTTTATAACCAGCCCTCAGATGATGATAACTTAACTTTAATTTACTGAATATTGTCTTTCTTTATTAGTATACTCATATCTGAAAAACCAATATCAGCACTAGTATCATTTTCTATTTCAGTTTTTAAGTTGTAATTCAATAGGGGGGTTGTTGTTTCTAATAAATTGATCTTTGAAAAAAACATTTCAGTAATATTACCTTTTTTAGTTCACAGATAAAATTATCTACCTTTTTATCATTTGTTACATCATATAAATAAAATGACGCTCCTACTGTAGATGTATAACACCAGAGATTTTACCACATATAGTTACTTCATAAATTCCAGACTTTGAATACTAATGTTTTTTGTATCCTTAACTATAAAATATTGATTATTATTAGGCACAATTTTTTTCGCCCCTATCATAGCGCTCCCTGAAACCGTAGTTTCGGGAAAACTTCCAAAACATAAAGCATTATATAGAGTTAGTTCGCTTGAGCCAGTTTCACCTTTATCACCCTTTTCTCCTCTTGGACCAGTAGTTCCTATTTCTCCTTGTAACCCTTGAATTCCTGCATCACCTTGAGGTTCGGTCGGACCAGCTAACCCCTGAACGAAAATATACTTAACATCACGATTACATTCACTTAATTTTTTCGGATTTGTTCATAATCATCATTACAGTTACTCATACGTATTCTCCTTTATTTTATATAGTATGTCAAAAATATAATTGAGTTATTGAAAGTAATACACTCTCCTTAAATTGCAATAAAATACCAGATATAAATAATTTAAGATAGATAAAGCATAATAATATTAGCATTTAAATAAACTACTAATTTTATATAAACAATAACAAGTAAACGAAAACTAATTGTTTGATTATAAAATAAGTGTTAAAATAAATTACCGGAAAGCATCATCTTAAAGAGTTACCTAAAATTGAAGCAGATTGCTCAAAAAATATAATTTTCGATAATATTTGATTAGTAAAATAGAAAAATGAAGCAAAAAACATGGGTTATTTGAAAAATATCAATATGAATTCAAATACCAATATATTGTTTGTGAAAAGCAAAGTTATCAAATAACGATGTTATGGATAGGAGGTTATTATGTTTAAATTAGAGTCAAAATATAAGCCAAGTGGAGATCAGCCTGAAGCTATAAAAGAGCTAGTAGAAGGACTTGAAGAAGGCAAAAAGGAACAGGTTTTATTGGGCGCAACAGGAACAGGTAAAACATTTACTATTGCAAATGTTATAGAAAAGGTTAACAAACCAACGCTAGTACTTGCTCATAACAAAACTTTAGCTGGCCAACTTTATTCAGAACTTAAAGAGTTTTTCCCCAATAATCATGTTGAATATTTTGTATCATACTACGACTATTATCAACCTGAAGCCTACGTTCCATCAACCGATACTTATATTGAAAAGGATTCATCAATAAATGATGAAATAGATGAACTACGTCATAGAGCAACATCTTCCTTATTATCATCACGTGATGTCATTGTTGTCGCCAGCGTTTCATGCATTTACGGTATAGGAGAAGTTGAGGAATATAAAAATAAAATGCTTACTCTAAGTGTAGGAGAAAAGAAGTAGAAAGAAATGAAGTCCTAACAAGGTTAGTAGATATGCTTTATGAAAGAAATGACCTTGATTTTAAACGTGGTACATTCAGAGTAAGAGGAGATATAGTTGAAATAATACCAGCTTATGAAAATAAGAAGGGTTATAGAATAGAGTTTTTTGGTGATGAAATAGATAGAATATCAGAAATTGATGTTTTAACAGGCGTTTCTTTAACCTCTAAAAAACAATTAGACTTTTCCCAGCAAGTCACTTCGTAGTAAGTGATGAAAAGCTAAAAGAAGCTATAAAACGTATTAAGAAAGAACTAGCGGAAAGATTAACCGAATTAAAAAATAATAATAAACTCTTAGCGGCCGAAAGACTTGAACAAAGAACTAACTATGATCTTGAAATGCTTGAAGAAACAGGGTTTTGCTCCGGAATAGAAAACTATTCTGCACCAATGGCCGGAAGAAATCCTGGAGAAACTCCTACTACTTTAATGGATTTCTTTCCAGATGATTATTTATTAGTAGTTGATGAATCACATGTTACACTCCCCCAAGTAAGAGGAATGTATAATGGTGATAGAGCTAGAAAAAATGAACTTGGTAGATTACGGTTTTAGATTACCAAGTGCTCTAGATAATAGGCCACTAAAATATGATGAGTTTGAAAAAAAGATAAATCAAGTCATATATATATCAGCTACACCTGGAGATTTAGAATTAGAGCATTGTAACAATAAATATGTAGAACAAATAATAAGACCTACTGGCCTACTAGATCCGACAATTGAAGTAAGAGGATCAGAAGGACAAATAGATGACTTGGTTGGTGAAATTAATGAACGAATCAAGAAAAATGAAAAAGAGTATTAATCACTACTTTAACCATCAGAATGAGTGAAGAGTTAACCAACTACTTAAAAGAGCTTGATATAAAAGTTGCCTATCTTCATTCTGAAATAAAATCATTAGAACGACTTCAAATAATCCATGATTTAAGAGTAGGGAAGTATGATGTCTTAGTTGGAATAAATCTTCTAAGAGAAGGGCTAGATATTCCGGAAGTATCACTAATTGCGATATTAGATGCCGATAAAGAAGGATTCCTACGAAGCAGTAGAAGCTTAATCCAGATAATAGGTAGATGCGCAAGAAATGCTAACGGAAATGTTATAATGTATGCCGATAAAATTACTGATTCAATGAAAGAAGCTATCGAAGAGACAGAAAGAAGACGAAAAATTCAACAACAATATAATATTAGTCATAATATTGTTCCACAAACTATAAAGAAAGAAATTCGAGAAGTAATCAGTAATATTGATACAGCCGAGGTAAAAACTACTAAAGTAAGTAAGAAGGAAATAGCTAAAACTATAGATACAGTAGAAGCAGAAATGAAAGAAGCTGCTAAAAACTTAGACTTCGAACGAGCTATGGAATTAAGAGATATCTTATTCGAATTAAAAGCTAGTAAATAAAAAGTATCCACAGAAATTGTGGATATTTTTATTTATGGGGAAATATCTAAAAATAAATTAATAGTAATTGTTCAAAAAATATAGTATAATAAATAAAGTATTTGAGGTGGTATTGTGGATAAAATTATTATTAAAGGTGCAAGAGAAAATAATTTAAAAAATATTTCTTTGGAATTACCAAAAAATAAACTAATTGTAATGACGGGAGTATCTGGTTCTGGAAAGAGTAGTTTAGCTTTTGATACGATTTATGCTGAGGGCCAAAGACGTTACATGGAAAGTCTAAGCGCTTATGCTCGTCAATTCTTAGGAAATAGTGAGAAACCAGATGTTGATTCAATCGAGGGACTATCTCCAGCTATCAGTATTGATCAAAAAACTACGAGCAAAAACCCACGTTCAACGGTGTTGGTACAGTAACTGAAATATATGATTACCTTCGTCTTTTATATGCACGTGTAGGTATACCTTATTGTCCAAATCACAATATTCCAATATCTAGTCAAAGTGTAGAAGAGATGGCAACAAAATTAGAGGACTATGAAATAGGAACTAAGATGATTATTTCATCTCCAATTGTAGAAGGTGAGAAGGGTACACATAAAGATACATTGGATAAATTAAGAAAAGATGGTTACACAAGAGTTCGCATAAATGGTGAAAACTATGACTTATCTGAAGAAATAAATCTTGAAAAAAATAAGAAGTCAAAAATAGATGTAATTGTGGATAGAATTGTGTTAAAAGAAGACAGCCATGGTAGATTAATGGAATCATTAGAAAATGCAACTAAATTATCTAAAGGAAAAGCAATTGTTGAAATATTAGGAGAAGATCATAAAGAAATAGTTTTTTCTGAATCATTTGCGTGTCCTCTATGCGAATTTTCTCTACCAGAATTAGAACCTCGTACCTTTAGTTTTAATGCACCATATGGAGCTTGCCCCGAATGTAAAGGTTTAGGAGTAAAACTTCAAATTGATCCAGATCTAATTATAGAAAATAAAGAGTTAAGTATTAATGATGGTTGTATAAAAACTCTAAATGATGATAAGGAAAGTTTAGACCACAAGAAACTAAAATGTGTTTGTGATTATTACAATATAGACATGAACAAGCCGTGGAATAAGTTAACCAAAAAAGATCAAAATATTATTTTATATGGCTCTACTGAAATAATTAATTTCAAGTATTCTTCTAAGAGTGGTAATAAGTATAATAGTCAGGATTTTTTTATGAAGGTATAATTAATAATCTTGAAAGACGTTATATGGAAACAAGTAGTACTTGGATACGTGACTGGTTAGAAAATTACATGATTGAACATGTATGTGAAACATGTCATGGAGCTAGATTAAAAGATTCTGTTTTATCAGTTAAAATAAATGGTAAAAAATATCTATGAAGTAACATGCATGAGTATAAAAGAAGAAATAGACTTTTTTACAAATTTAAAGTTAGATAAGGAACGTGCTAAAATTGCTGAAATGATTTTGAACGAAATTCTATCACGCCTTAATTTCTTAAAAAATGTCGGACTAGAGTATTTGACACTATCTAGAAGTGCCGCTACTCTTTCCGGAGGAGAGTCTCAAAGAATTCGTTTAGCGACTCAAATTGGTTCAAAATTAACAGGCGTTTTATATGTTTTAGACGAACCAAGTATTGGACTTCATCAAAGAGATAATGATCGTCTAATAAACTCAATGAAAGAAATGCGAGATTTAGGAAATACATTAATTGTAGTTGAGCATGATACTGATACTATGCTTGCCTCAGACTACTTAGTAGACATTGGACCTGGAGCTGGAGATAATGGTGGAAGAGTCATGGCTGCTGGGACACCCCAAGAAGTTATTGCTAACGAAAATAGCTTAACAGGACAATACTTGAGTGGCAAAAAATGTATTGAAATACCTCAAAAAAGAAGAAAAGGTAATAAAAAATATTTACAAATAAAAAAAGCCGCAAGCCACAATTTAAAAAATATTGATGTAAAAATACCTTTAGGAACCTTTACTTGTGTTACAGGAGTATCTGGTTCTGGAAAAAGTAGTTTAGTTAATGACATACTATGTAAAGCCGTTGCTCAAAAACTATATAAATCCAAAGAAAAACCAGGAGCCTATGGAAAACTATTAGGTATAGAAAATATAGATAAGTTAGTAGCTATTTCACAAAATCCTATAGGAAGAACACCTAGAAGTAATCCTGCTACATATACAGGCGTTTTTGATGATATTAGAGAATTATTTACCACAACCAAAGAAGCAAAAATGAGAGGCTTTGAAAAGAATAGATTTAGTTTTAATGTTAAAGGTGGAAGATGTGAAGCTTGTCGTGGAGATGGTGTCAAAAAAATTGAGATGCATTTCTTACCTGATGTATATGTCCCATGTGAAATATGTCATGGAACCAGATATAATAGTGAGACTTTAAGCATAAAATATAAAGATAAGAGCATAGCTGATGTTTTAAATATGCGAGTAAGCGAAGCATTGAAATTCTTTGAAAATATTCCTAAAATAAAGAATAAATTACAAGTTTTAGAGGATGTAGGACTTGGCTATATTACACTCGGTCAAAGTGCTCCTACCCTTTCTGGTGGTGAAGCAGAGAGAGTAAAACTTGCCAAAGAATTACAAAAGAAGGCCACTGGTAAAACATTATTTGTATTAGATGAACCTACCACAGGATTACATATGGAAGATATCAAGCGTTTACTTGCAATTTTACAAAAAATAGTAGATAATAAAGATACTGTATTAGTAATAGAACATAACCTAGATGTAATAAAAGTTGCAGATTACATAATTGATCTTGGACCAGAAGGAGGAGATCAAGGAGGAGAAATCGTTGCGACTGGTACTCCAGAAGAAGTAATGCAAAATGACAGATCATATACGGGAAAATTTTTGAAAAAAATAATGCAAGGCGAGTGATAAAATGAAGAATAAAAAGAATAAAAGAAGCTATGTAGTATCTTTTTATTGAATGGCTAATATATATGTTAGGCTACACCCTAGTTTTAATCGCAGTTTCTTATTTATTTAAAAGTATGTATATTGATATTTCTAATCATTATCTGTACGCCTTTTTCATTGTTATCATAATTTATTTTTTAAACAAGACAATAAAACCGCTCCTAGTTAAACTAACCATTCCGATAACAGGAGTAACACTTGGATTATTTTATCCATTTATAAATCTCTTTATTTTGAAATTAACTGATTGGATATTAGGTCCCCATTTTCAACTTAAAAACTTTTGGATAGCCCTACTTATTTCAATTCTATTATCCGTCATTAACCTATTACTAGATAACTTTGTCTATAAACCTTTATCTAAATATATTAAAAAGAAGGTGAAGGTAAATGAGTAAAATTGCATTAAGTATTGGTCCCATTCAAATATATTGGTACTCAGTAATTATTTTAATAGCGATTTTCGTTGCAGCAAGCATTGTCTATTATGAAATGAAAAAACAAGGTGTAACTGGAGATGACTTTACAGACCTATTCTTCAACACTGTATTGTTTGGAATTATTGGGGCTAGAATTTATTATGTTTTATTTAATCTTTCCTATTATCTAGAAAATCCTATAGAAATGTTTGAAATATGGAACGGTGGCCTTGCCATTCATGGTGCCTTAATAGCTGGAATAATCTATGTATATCTTTTTTTTGTAGAAAGAAAAAACTTAACACCTTAAAAATATTAGATATGATAGTAGTAGGAGTAATAATCGGACAGTCAATAGGAAGATGGGGGAATTTCTTTAACCAAGAAGCCTATGGGCCAGTAACTACATTAGCGTACCTCGAACAAGAAATGATTCCTCAATTTATTATAAATGGCATGAAAATACTGGGAGAATATCATATTCCAACATTCTATTACGAGTCACTATGGAATATAAATGGCTTTATTATTCTCCTATTAGTAAGAAATTGTAAAAAAATAAAGAATGGACAGCTAACCGGAATATATTTAATATGGTATTCACTTGGAAGATTTTATGTAGAGTCCTTAAGAATGGATAGCCTTATGCTAAAAAACTTTAAAATGGCTCAACTAGTTTCAGTAGTATTATTAATTATTGGTTTATTTTTACTACTAAAGGATAAAATATTAAAAAAGGATACCCCCAATTTATATCATGATATTAATACAACAAAAATAGGTGGAGATGATGAATATAACACATTATGATGTAGCCATTATAGGCGGAGGAGTTGCAGGAATGACTGCAGCTTTATATTTAAAAAGAGCTAATATATCTTGTTGTATATTTGAAAAGAATATACCAGGAGGAATAATTAATTATACTGATCAAATTGAAAATTATCCAAGTTATCCAAATATTTCAGGAGGAGATCTTGCCTATAACATTTATTCGCAGTTGCAACAAAATAATATAGAATTTATTTTTGAAGATGTTATCAGTATTACAAGCGATAAAGATAATAAAAATATTATAACAAAAAACAATACGTATACATCTAAATATGTAATAATTGCTACAGGCAGAAAATATAAAAATTTAAATGTTGAAAATGAAAAAGAATTAGAACATCGAGGAATCAGTCATTGCGCTATTTGTGATGGTAGTTTATATAAGAATCAGGATGTTACTGTTATAGGTGGAGGTTCCAGTGCCATTGAATCAGCTCTATATTTATCAAATATCTGTAAAAAATGTTACTCTAATTCACCACAGCGACATTTTTAAAGCTGAAAAATCCAAATTAGCTTTAGCAGCAAAAAGAAAAAAAGAATATCGTTATAAAAACAAATGAAAGCGTAAAATCATTTCTAAAAAGATGATGAAAATTTGTTAAAAGGAATTACATTTGAAATCGGGTGAAAAAAGTTATGTGTAAGGCATGTTTCATCTGTATTGGCTTTACACCAGCTACGAATATTTTAAAAAAGTTAAATATTACAAACGAAGATGGTTATATTATAGTTGACAATAATATGAAAACTAGTATAAATAATATTTATGCAGTAGGTGACGTACGAGCAAATAGTCCATGTCAAATAATTACCTCAATGGCCGATGGTGTAGTTGCGTCGTTAAGCATAATAAACAGTATATAAAGAATGGATGTGTTAAAATGAAAAAGAAAGTTGTAGTATTTGGTGGAGGAACAGGTCTTTCATCATTGCTAAGTGGATTAAAAGATTTTCCAATAGATATAACTGCTATCATTACCGTATCTGATAATGGTAGATCAACAGGAAAATTAAGAAAAGAGTTTAATACTCCGGCAGTAGGAGATATAAGAAAAGTAATTAGTAATTTATCTGATACAGATGATGACATAAAAAAAATGATGGAATACCGTTTCAAAACATCAAGTGATCTAAATGGTCACGCAGTTGGTAATTTAATATTAACATCAATGTTAGATATAACGGGTAGCTTAAAAGATTCCATTAAGCATCTTTCCAAATTGTTGGATGTTAGACATACAGTTTTTACCCCTTTCCGAGGATAATAATATAACTTTAATGGCTACCACAAAAGATGGTAAGATTATAGAAGGGGAATCTGAAATAACCGAATGTCCAAGCGTAATTGATCACATATTTTATAAAGAAGAACCAAAAGTTATAGATGAAGTCTTAGAGGCAATAAAAAAATGCTGATTTGCTAATATTAAGTATGGGTAGTCTTTATACTAGTTTATTACCAAATATAATTTGTGAAAGTGTATTAAGGGAAATTGATAATTGTAAAGCCCCAATAATGTATATTTTGCAATGCCATGACTCAACCGGGAGAAACAGATAAATTTACCGTAGCTGACCATGTGGAATTAATAAATAGTTACCTTGATAAAAGAAAGATCGATGTAGTAATCGCCAGCAACACCAAAATAGACAAAAATATAGCAGAAACATATGAAACAACAGAACAAAAAGATCCTGTCATAATTGATAAAGAAAGAATCTCTGAACTTGGTGTAGAATTAATAGAGTCTGATTTAATAAAAGTAATAAATAATGTTTTAAGACATGACAGTATAAAAGTTGCATCTATTATTATGTTATATTTGATGAGGGATTAAATGTCATACACCACCCAAATAAAAAATGAAATATCAAAATTATATAATACAAAATCAGAAATGATTGCTGAATTATCAGCCTTTGTAAGAAATAATGGTAATATAGTAGATAATTCTATTTATTTAACTACAGAAAATGAAATAATATTAAATAGATTAGTAGAATTTATTACAGCTCTTTATGATATTCACCCCAAAACAGATTCAAAAGCTAATCTTAACTTTTCTAAAAATAGATTAAATGTTTTAGTTATTAATGAAAAAGTTGATTTTATTTTACAAGACCTTGGTTACTATGATTCTAATAATAAATACCTTTTAACACCTCCAACGTATATAGTTGGCGCAAATGAAGAAATTAGAGCCTATTTAAGAGGTGTATTTTTATGTCAAGGAAGTATAAATGACCCTAAAACATCTCAATATCATATGGAGTTATTAATAGATAAGCCCCAAGAAGCGGTGTTTATTCAAAAACTATTAAATATTTTTTGACCTAAACGCTAAAATTCTAAATCGTTATAATGGTTATATGATATATATAAAAAGGAAGCTGAAAAAATAAGTGATTATTTAAAAATACTGAAAGCAAATCAAGCAGTACTATACTTTGAAAACGTTAGAATTTATCATCAAGAAAAAAACAAGGCCAATAGATTAAATAACTGTGAACAAGCTAATATAGATAAAGTTATTCAAACAGCCAATGAACAATTAAAACACATAGAAATAATTGAAGCAAATATGGGAACTGATTTGTTAGATGACAAAACAAAAGAAGCTCTATATTATCGTAAAAAGTATCCTGAGGCTTCACTAAAGGAACTTAGTGAAATAATTTCTCTAGAAACAAACAAGCCTATAACAAAGTCAGGCCTAAACCATCGCTTTAGAAAAATAAAAGAACTAGCTACGAGATTTAATAGTTAGTTCTTTTTCTTTATAATTTTATCGATTAAACCATACTCTAGAGCCTCTTCAGCATCCAAATAGTGATCTCTTTCAGTATCATTTTCAATTGTTTTTAAGCTTTTCTTTGTATTTTTAGCCAATATGGTATTTAACTTTTTCTTTAATTTTGTAATATGTTCAGCAACAATTTTAATTTCTGTCGCCTGTCCTTCTGCTCCACCGAGTGGCTGATGAATCATTATTTCGCTACTAGGAAGGGCACTTCTTTTTTTCCCTTTTGACCACTACTAAGTAAGAAAGCCCCCATACTTGCGGCCATTCCAACACATATAGTGGCAACATCACTCTTTATAAAATTCATTGTGTCATATATTGCCATACCAGCCGAAACACTACCACCAGGAGAATTAATATAAAGACTTATATCTTCATTACTTATCGAATCCAAATACAATAGTTGCGCAATAATACTACTAGAACAAGCATCATTAATTTCTCCACTTAATAGTATTATTCTATTTTTTAGAAGCCTCGAAAAAATATCATAACTACGTTCACCATCTAATTCTTTATCCACAATCATTGGAACTAAATTCATAATCATCACCTATAATTATTTTAGTGTAAACAACAAAAAATATACATTTTAAAATCCGTCAAAATATGCTACAATAAACATAGAATAATTAGAGGGTGATAAAATGGATAATATAAAGATAACTATAAATGATAAAGAATTTTATGTAAAAAGAAAAACTACTTTAGCAGAAATAGCAAATGAATTTCAAAGTAATTATCATCATCCCATATTAATAGCCAAGGTAAATAATACCCTAAAAGAGTTAAATTATGAAATTACGAAACCTAAAAATATAGAATTTCTTGATTTAACTAGTAGAGAGGGAAACAAAATACATGTAAATGCCTTAATTTTTATTTTAGTGGTATCTATCAAAGAATTATATGGTGCTAAATATGATATTAGGGTTCAACATTCAATTGATAAGGGATTATATATAGAAACAAATTTTGAAATAACCGAAAAAAGACTAAATGATATTAAAGAGAAAATGAACAAAATTATTGCCGAAGAAAGACCAATTACTAAATTAAATGTTGACCGTCTTGAAGCAAGAGATTATTTTAGTAAGATAGGCGATAAGGCTAAGGTAAATATTTTAAAAAAATATACAACTAACACATATATAACCTTATATAAATTAGGTGAATATTATGATTACTTTTATACCAAGATGCCAATTAACACTAAACAAGTACCAGAGTTTGATTTGACTTACTTACAAAAACAATGGTTTAGTTTTTACGTTTTCCAACTGTCTATATCAATAATCAAATAAAAGATTACGAAAATCATCCCAATATGTTTAGAGTATTTAATGAATGTCATGCCTGGGGCGAACTAATGCATATTAAAAATGCAGCTGATCTAAATGCTTTAGTATCAACAGGAAAAGTAGAAGAATTAATTAGAATATCTGAAACAAAACAGAGTAATGAACTACTTCAATTAGCTGAAAAAATATACAACAATAAAGATTTAAAAATAGTTTTACTTGCTGGTCCATCATCATCAGGAAAAACTACAACTTCTAAAAAGCTATGTATGTTTTTACGTAGTTTTGGTGTAAATCCGGCCGTTATCTCAATGGATGACTATTTTGTTGAAAGAGAAGAGACACCACTAAATGAAGAGGGAAAACCAGACTATGAATGTTTAGAGGCGGTAGACCTTAAACTATTTGACAATCAGATAGAAAAAATCCTAAAAGGGGAAGAAGTAGTTACTCCTACATATAATTTCTTGACAGGTAATAAAGAATATAATAATAAAATAAAACTCGGAAATAGTGATGTTTTAGTAATAGAAGGAATCCATGCCTTAGATAAAAGAGTATTAACTAATATTAGTAAAAATAAAATATTTAGAATTTATATTTCCGCCTTAACAGAATTAAATATTGATAACCATAATTATATTTCAACTACAGATAATAGACTTTTAAGAAGAATTATAAGAGATAATAAAACAAGAGGACATGGAGTACAGAAAACTATTTCTACATGGCCAGATGTAAGAAGTGGCGAAGAAAAGTATATTTTCCCATATCAGGATAATGCCGACTACACCTTTAACTCTGCCCTAATATATGAAATAGGAGTTTTAAAAACATACGCAGAACCTCTTCTTTATGCAGTAGATCCATCTGACAGTTGCTACGAAGAAGCTAAAAGACTAATTAATTTTTTAGGTTTCTTCTTACCTATACCAGCAGATGCAATACCCAAAGATTCTATCTTGCGCGAATTTGTAGGAGGAAGTTTCTTTAAATAGAAATATCATAAATTAAGATTAGTACATCAGGAAAGTTTAGTCTTTCCTTTTTTGTTTTATAATAAACTATCAAATTTTATAAATTTCTAAATGTTATTAGAATATATTATAAATATAGAAAAATGTTGACAAAAAAAAAATTGTTTTGTGCTATAATTTAATAACTTTACGGGGGATTAATATGGAAAATAAATTTAACTTAGATGAAAAGTTAGATGAATTCGTTAAAGAAGAAAAAAGAGGAACTACTCAAAAAGTAGAACAAAAAGTAAATTATAAAAATGCTAATAGAGGTAAGAAAAAAAATTGGCCTGTTAGACTTACAGTTTTTGGAGCAGCAGCAGTATTAGTATTTGTAGGTTATAAGATTCATGATAGAGAACCAGAAATTGATTTAGAAAATTCTAAAGTCATTGATTCAGTTTCTGATGAAAAGTCTATTGATGAGATAATGGGCTTATACGATGCAGAATTAACCTCAAAATATGGTGATGGTGAGAGAGAAAGTTCTTTAGGGAATATTTTATCCAAAGAAACAGATCTATCTGCAGCAATCGATACCATTGAAACACTTACTAAGCTTTCTAATGAATTAGATGAATTTGAATTAGAAAAAATTGTAGAAGATGGTGACGGTTTAAGAAAATTAACAAAAGAAGAAGAATTAACTGTAGAAAGTTTAACTATCAGTGATTTAGAAGAAAAAATGGCTCACTTTGGTGAAAAATCAAACGTTGATTACAAAGAATTTAGTCAAGAAGCTATTGAATACAATAGAGAAGCAATGGACTTAAAATATGCTAAAGACTTAATCAACAGTCAGTTATTAAGAGAAGGAAAATCTTTCTTAGCAGACTATGGTGATTTAATTATTCAAAGTATTATAATTGATAAAACAAACTTACCAGTTGAAGAATATGATGATATTGAAATTAAAGTGAATGATAATAGAATATTCTCTAAAATATACAGCTGAAACAACAGGACAACATTTCACAGTAAATATAGATGATAATGATGTTAGAGAAATTTTAACTAGTAGTGATTATTTTGATAGTACTATAGACAAAAAAAGTTAATTTCAAAGACTACAAGAAAAAAACTTTAAAAGCTATTAATGTTTACAAAAAGGCATTATTAAGTACTTATGAATTAGATAAAGAATATAGTGATGCTTGGAGTCTATCAAATGAAAGTACTAATAGTGAAATTAGAGAAAAGGTAAAATCATTGTCATAATAATACTAAAATAATAATTATTAAAAACTCATCTCTTAGGACAGAATGAGTTTTTTTGTGAAAAAATTAAAAAAAATTGTCAACTTATTTTATCTATATAGACTAATTTTTGTTTTTGTTATATTATAAAAATAGGAGGAAATATATGATAAAAGTAGCTATTAACGGATTTGGAAGAATTGGAAGATTAGTTTTCAGACTTATGGAGGAAAGCCCAGATTATGAGGTAGTAGCCATTAATGATTTAACAGATGCTTCTCAGTTAGCGTACCTATTAAAGTATGATACTAATCACCGTAGTTATAGAACAGAAGAAATCAGTTCTGAAGATGATAATTTAATTGTAGGAAAAAGAAGTATTAAAATATATGCTGAAAAAGATCCTAATTTATTACCATGGAAAAAACTAGGAATAGACGTTGTTATGGAGTGCACCGGTCACTTTACTGACAAGGAAAAGGCCATGGCCCATATAAATGCTGGTGCCAAAAAGGTTATTATATCAGCACCTGCGAAGGGTGATTTAAAAACAATAGTATATAATGTTAACCATTCCACCTTAACAGGCACAGAAAAGGTTATTTCAGCAGCTAGTTGTACTACAAACTGTCTAGCCCCTGTTTTAAATGTTTTAGAAGAAAACTTTGGTATTGAAAATGGCTATATGACAACTATACATGCCTATACCAATGATCAAGTTATTTTTAGATGTTACACACCCTAAAGGAATTAAATCAAGAAGAGGAAGAGCTGCCGCAGCAAATATAATACCAACATCAACCGGTGCTGCTAGTGCCATAGGAAAGGTTATACCAAGTCTTGATGGTAAATTACAAGGTGGTGCAATGAGAGTGCCAGTACCAACAGGTTCTGTTATAGACCTTGTATTAGAGCTAAAGAAAAAAACAACGGTAGAAGAGATTAACAAAACATTTAAAAATAATGCTAATGAAACATTGGGATATACGGATGATCCAATTGTTTCAAGTGACATAATTGGAGATGAACATGGTGGCGTAGTTGATGGACTACTTACCAGCATCAATGAAGTCGATGGAAAACAACTAGTAAAAGTAGTTGCTTGGTATGACAATGAAATGAGTTACTCAGCTCAAATGGTTAGAACGGCTAAATATTTAATGAACATGGGTGAAGTTTTATAACTTCATCTTTTTATATATCAAAAATAATGTTATACTATAAGTACAATGAGGGTGAGATAATGATAAAGACAGTAAGAGATATTAATTTAAATAACAAGAAAGTTTTGATTCGTTGCGATTTCAATGTTCCAATTAAAGATGGAGTTATAACAGATGATACAAGAATTGTAGAAAGCCTTAAAACTATCAAGTATGTTCTAAGTAAGAACTGCAAAATAATATTATTTTCTCATTTAGGCAGGATAAAGGAAGCATCAGATCTTGCTAAAAACAATTTGGATAAGGTTGCAATACGTCTACAAGAACTATTAAATAAAAAAGTAACATTTATACCCGAAACAAGAGGCAAAACATTAGAAAAAGCCATTAAGGAGATGGATAATGGAGATATAATCTTAGTACAAAATACAAGATATGAAGATCTTAATGGTAAAAAAGAAAGTTCAAATGATCAAGAATTAGCTAAATACTGGGCAAGCCTTGGAGATGTATTTATTAATGATGCATTTGGAACTATTCACAGATCTCATGCCTCAAAATGTCGGAATTGCTAGTTATTTAGAAAGCGCAATTGGTTTTTTTTAGTAGAAAAAAAGAACTTAAAGCATTGCAAGAATTAAATAACCCAAAAAGACCCTATGTTGTAATATTAGGTGGTGCGAAAGTATCAGATAAAATAGGCGTTATTAATAACCTAATCAACAAGGCTGACTATATCTTAATTGGTGGTGGAATGTCTTTTACTTTTCTGAAAGCAGAAGGCCATGAAATAGGAAAATCTCTATTAGACAGTAGTCATTTAGAATATTGCTCAAATATTTTAAAAGAATATCAAGACAAGTTAATCCTACCAATAGATATAACTACATCTAAAGAATTTTCAAATGATACTCCATTTACCACTAAAAGTATTAATGAGATAGAAAAAGATGATATAGGATTAGATATAGGAATAGAAACTATAAAATCATTTGAACAAATTTTATCCACAGCTAAAACTGTAGTATGGAATGGTCCCCTTGGTGTATGTGAGATGTCAAATTTTAAAAAGGTACCTTAGATATCCTAAACTATCTTGCTGAAAATAATATAAAAACAATTATTGGTGGAGGAGATACTGCCGCTGTTATTTCAAATAATAAGAGTTTGAAAGAAAAAATTTATCATATTTCTACAGGCGGTGGAGCTACTTTAGAATATCTAGAAGGAAAAACTCTCCCTGGCCTTAAGGTATTAGATAAAGAGGCGTAATATGACTCAAAACATAATAATTACAGGAAACAGACATAGTCAAAAACATAGTAATATTATGGAAATGGATCCATACAATTCTAAAACGGCTACTCTATTGCGTGAATATGATACAAAAAATAATACCTCATATTTTAAATTTAATGAAAAAACATGCGAAAAATATTCTAAGAGGGAATATGAAATAGCCAGGATGACAGAACCAGTATTTAGTATATTATTATATACTTTTTTTGAACAAAGAGGAAAATATTAAAAGTATTTGTCTGGTTGAACAAAGAAGTATGAAAATGATCTAAAACAATTAAGAGTATCCATTGATAGTAGTAATAAGGATATTATAGGTGATGTAGCCGACTATGCTTTTTAAGAACATGAAAATGGAATCAATTATAGTTTTTGCAAACAAAAATGATAAAAACTTATTAAAAGAACTAATATCAAATGGTTATACACCGTTATTCGATGATTATGATTCTAAGGCTCAACTACCATTTCTTATAGAAAAAGATGTTGATGCTTATAAAGATGAAAAAGGAGTATTATATGCGTATAGGTTTATTTACAGATACTTATGAGCCACATATAAATGGTGTTTCTACAAGTGTAGCAATGTTAAAAAGAGCCCTTGAAAAAAAGAATCATATTGTTTATGTAGTAACAGTAAATGATAGCGCCATTAAATACAATTATGATGAAGAAAATAGGATTTTGCGCATTCCCGGTATTCCGACAGGTATATATAATTATAGACTTAGCCAAATATATCCAATTAAAGTGGTAAATAAAATAAAAGGGTGGAAATTAGATGTTATTCATTCTCATACAGAATTTAGTGTTGGTACGTTTGCCAGATTGTTTGCCAAGCAGTTTGATATTCCCTTAGTCCACACTTATCATACTTGGTATGAAGACTATGTATATTATTTAACAAAGGGTCATGCTGAAAAGGCAAGCAAAAAAGCCGTTGAATATCTGGCTAAGTTTTACTGTGATACAACAGCAACAGAATTAATTGTACCAACCAAAAAGATTTATGACTTATTTAAAGAAAAATATAAATTTAGCAAAAATATTAACATTATTCCAACAGGCATTGAGGTAGAAAGATTCTTTCCAGAAAATATAGATAAAAAAGATGTTAATGTCCTAAAGAAAAGATATTCCATAAATAAAAAAGATTTCATAATTATTTTTGTTGGTAGATTGGCGGCTGAAAAAAATATTGATTTTATTCTGGAAATAGAACAGGAACTTATAAAAAAGCATGGTAATATAAAGCTGTTAATAGTTGGTGATGGTCCTGAAAGAATAAAGTATGAACAATACTCTGAAGAACTTGATATTGCTTCAAATGTCATTTTTACAGGTAAAGTTCCTTGGAAAGAAATCCCAAATTATTATAATCTAGCAGACTTATTTATCACCGCATCAACAAGTGAAACTCAAGGATTAACGGTTTTAGAAGCTATGGCATCAGAAGTTGTTCCTCTTTGTATAGATGACGAGGCGTTCACTACGACTGTTATCAATGACTTTAATGGTAAAGTATTCAAAAATAAAGAAGATGCAATCAATGATATAATAGAATTATATGATGATTCCAAAGAAATGACTAATTTAAAACGCCAAGCCAAAACATCCGCCGAAAGATGTGGAACAAAATATTTTGCAGAGTCTGCTCTCGATGTGTATCAAAGAGCAATTCAAGAAAAGAAAAAATAATAAACCTATTTTTACTAAAATAATTGATAAAATAAGAGGAGATAAATAATGATCATTGTTTTAAATAACAAAACAAACTTTACGAAAGATGAATTTTTAGATTATAAAAATCACTTATCGCAAATTAATTACTACCATCCCTTAATTTTGTGTCCGAGTTCCTGCTATTTACCTTTTTGCCAAGAAACTACTCTTGGATTAGGTGCTCAAAACGTTAGTAAAACAAATTCCAAATCAGCAACAGGAGAAATAACTGCTCCACAATTAAAATCTCTAAATGTAAATTATTGTTTAGTAGGACATTCTGAAAGAAGAATACATTTAAACGAAGATAGTAATGACATCAGTGCAAAAATTAAAAATTTATTAGCAGAAGATATTATTCCAATATTATGTATTGGAGAAAATGAAGAAGAGTACCAAAATAACAAAATAAAAGAGGTACTCCTAAATGATCTAAAGGCATCTTTTTCTGCCATTTCCTATTTAGACCAACAAAAAATAATAATTGCATATGAACCAATATGGGCAATTGATAGCGATACCATCCCAACAAACAAGGAAATAGAAGAAACAACGGAATTTATAAAAGGAATATTTCCAAATAATATAGTTCTATATGGAGGCGGAGTAACATCCAATAATATTTACGAACTATCCCAAATAAAAACAGTTGATGGCTTTCTACTAGGAAGGTTAGGAAATAATATCAATGAATTAGAAGAGTTTTTAAAAAACATTTAAAAATTCTTCTTTTTTTGACATAAATTTACTTATTCGACAAAAGTTGTCATTTTTAGTACCTACAAAAAGTAAGAATTTTGTTATATAATGAAATAGCGTAGTAGTGTATGAAAGGAGAAAACATGGCAAAAAACTCGCGTACTAATGATAGATGATAATATAGAGTTAGTAAAAATGGTAAAGGAGTATTTTAGTAAAGAGAAGGATATCAGTATAGTCTTAGAGGCACATAATGGAGAAGATGGCTTCAATATTATTGATAAAAAGAGAGATGAATACGATCTTATCCTATTAGATTTGGTGATGCCTAAAAAGGATGGCAAATCAGTTCTGGAAGATATGAAAACTAAAGGTATTGATAAAAAAGTTATTGTACTTACATCATATAATACCCCAGACATAATAAGAAAAACATCAGAGCTTGGAATAAGTTATTTTTATCTTAAAACCCTTTGAATTAAAGGCTCTCGAAAAATGCATTAATGAAGTTATGGATCAAGATAAATATAGTTCGAAAATCAATCGATTTATACCATAACAATTTGGAAAAATCTATTACCAAAATATTGCACGAACTTGGTGTACCTTCACATATAAAAGGGGTATCAATATATAAGAGATGGCATTATCATGATTTATGATTGCCCAGGGATAGTTGGAGGAATTACTAAGGAGTTATATCCTGATATAGCAAAAAAGTATGATACCACAGTATCACGCGTAGAGCGAGCAATCAGGCACGCTATCGAGGTTAGCTGGAATAGAGGAAATTGGGATTTGATGGAGGAAATATTTGGCCATAGTGTCGACATTGATAAGGCTAAACCAACGAATTCTGAATTTATCGTTACAGTAGCGGATAAACTACGTTTAGAATTTCATGAAAATACGGTAACTTTTTAAAGTATAAGACAAGCAGTAGTAGTCTTTTTTTTATGAACTTTTATCTTTCGCATATGTTGACTAAAATTAAAAAGAAATATATACTTATTTTATAAAATATGTGCGGAGGTGACAATTAATGGAACGAAAAATAACAACCTACTTACAGAAATGGAAAAATGACTTAGTTAGAAAGCCACTATTAGTCTATGGCCCAAAAACAAGTCGGAAAAACATTTGCTATTTTAGAGTTCGGGGAAAAAGAATATAAAAACGTAGTCTATTTTAATACCGATAATAATAAAGAGCTAGCTGATTTATTTACCAAAGAAAAATCTCCTGAAAGAATTATTTTATCACTATCGTTATTATCAGGAGAAACTATCTTAAAAGATGATACATTAATAGTTTTAGACAATGTTGATAATTTAGAACTTGTCAAAACTATTAAACTTTTTGGCAGTTATCTCAGTAAATATCATATTATTATGATTACTTCACATAGGGATAACCTAAATAAATATAAAGGCGAAGAATTACAATTTAAATTCATGACAAACATGGATTATGAAGAATACTTATGGTCTAGAGGAGAAAATGAACTAGCTAATTTAATTAGAGAGTCATTTAATAAGCGAAAAAACATGTCCCTTCCACCGGTTAGCACTAGATTTATTTTCTGAGTACTTAATGACTGGAGGAATGCCAGAAGTAGTAGCGGCAAATATCAGTGGACTTAGTGCCTATAAAATTGATGCAATCAAACAAAAAATAAAAGATATATATATAAAAGAATTAACCGAGTCAACAAACTTAATAGATATCGAAAGATCTATTGCTGTGTTTAATTCTCTACCATATCAATTAAAGAAAGACAATAGAAAGTTCCAATATGGACTATTAGGATTTGGACGCAGAAAAAAAGAGTATGATAATGCTATTAGTTATCTTGTTAATAATCAAATAGCCTATAGAAGCTACAAAATTACAGATGTGAAATCACCACTTAGTAGTTGTCGTCAACCAGATAGCTTTAAATTATATATGAATGATGAAGGAATTCTATATTCAATGCTACATCTTTCACAAAAAAAAGAATTTATGGCTAACGAAAAAGTACGTCAAATATTATATGAAAACCATATAGCAAAAACACTTGCCGAGGCTAACTATGCCCTATATTACTATCAATCAGAAGGAAAAGCCGAAGTCGATTTTGTTATACAAAACAGAATGGGCAAGATTATTCCAATAGAACTTGCAACCATTTCTAATTCTAAAGCTAAATCTCTATCAGTATTTATGAAAAAGTATACTGTTTTAGAAGCTTATAGAATTACGGAAAATAACTTTTCTACTAAGAAAGAAGTAAGATATTTACCAGTATATGCAGTTTTTTTGTTTAAATGATTTAAAAATATAGGAGGATTTATGACAAAAATAATATTTACAATTTTAGATGGTTTTGGATATCGTGAAGAAAAACACGGAAATGCAATTTTAAACGCTAATATTCCCAATTTAAAAAATATATGGGCAAACTATCCACATAGTCTATTAACCGCTAGTGGAAAAAAAGGTTGGATTACCAGAAGGACAAATGGGTAATAGTGAAGTAGGGCATTTAAATATTGGTGCCGGTAGAATAGTTTATCAACCACTAGAAAAAAAATAAATAAGAGTATTGAAGATAAAGAAATATTTAATAACAAGGAATTATTAGCTACCATGAATCACGTTAAAAATAATGATTCCTCATTACATATTTTTGGCCTATTAAGTGATGGAGGAGTACATTCTCATATAAATCACCTTTTTGCACTTATTGATATGTGTAAAAAAGAGGGATTACAAAAAGTTTATTATCATGTCTTTTTAGATGGACGCGATACCTTACCAAATATAAAAGATAAATTCTTGACTGAATTGGACAATAAAATAAAAGAAACATCAACAGGAAAGATTGCTACAATCTCAGGAAGATATTATGCTATGGATAGAGATAATCGCTGGGATAGAATTGAAAAAGCTTACAATGCCATTGTAAATGGTGAAGGAATGCAATTTAATAACTATCATGAACTAGTTGATTATACTAATGAGAATAATATTACAGATGAGTTTGTAGTACCAGCAGTAATAGATAAAAATGCGACATTAAAAGATAATGATGGATTAATTGTTTTCAATTTTAGACCAGACAGAATACGTGAATTATTTATGGCTATTACTAATCCAAATTTTAAGGAATTTCCTGTAAAACATTTTAACAATATAAAATTAACTACCATGATGCATGTTTCAGATGATCTAGTATCTACTCAAGCATTCCCAAATGAAAATATGCTTAATACCTTTGGTGAATATATTAGTAATAAAAACCTTACTCAATTAAGAATAGCCGAAACGGAAAAATATGCTCATGTTACATACTTCTTTGATGGTGGTGTCGAAAAAGACTTACCAGGATGTAAAAGGATTCTAATTCCATCTCCTAAAGTTGCAACATATGATTTAAAACCGGAAATGAGTGCTAATGAAATAACAGATAAGTTACTAGAAGTAGTTGATAATTATGATGTTGTTATTTTAAATTTTGCCAACTGTGATATGGTTGGACATACAGGAAATATGGAAGCTACAATAAAAGCCATCGAAACAGTTGATAAAAATATTGGTCGTATATTTGCTAAAGCTAACGAATTAAATGCCACTATGTTAATTACAGCAGATCACGGTAACTGTGATATCATGCTAGATGATAATAATAACGTTATCACATCCCATACCACATCACCAGTTCCATTTATTGTAACAGATAAAAATATCAAGCTAAAAAATGGAAAACTAGGTGATATAGCTCCAACGATGCTAGAGATATTAGGCTTAGAACAACCTGTTGAAATGACTGGAGAAAGCCTAATAGAAAAATAGATATATAAAGACAAATAGCCTAAAAGAGTTGCTATTTGTTTTTTTTATAAAAATAGAAATATTTGGTATATTGCATAAATAGAACAAATGTATTAAAATTAAGCTGGTGATATTAATGAAAGAGGGAGAAAAAAGAATAATATTTCATATAGATGTTAATAATGCCTTTCTATCGTGGACAGCAGTAAAGATGCTTAAAGACGGTGAAAAATTAGACATAAGAAAAATCCCTTCAGTAATTGGCGGCGAGGAAAAGGAAAGACATGGAATAGTTTTAGCAAAAAGTATGCCGGCAAAAAAGCGAGGAGTTCAAACAGCTGAAACACTATATAGTGCCAGACAAAAATGTCCTAATTTAAAAGTATTTAAACCAGATTATAGTTGGTACTATGAACAGTCTAATTTAATGTATCAGTATTTAACAAGATATACTCCCCTTATAGAAAGATATTCTATTGATGAATGCTTTTTAGATTTATCTGGAACATCATTACTATATAAGAATTATGAAACGTTAGCCGAGAAAATAAAAAATGATATAAAAACAAATTTTGGATTTACCGTTAATGTTGGCATAGGAAACAATAAACTTTGTGCTAAAATGGCCTCAGACTTTGAGAAACCAGATAAAGTTCATACTCTATATAATGAGGAGATAATGAAGAAGATGTGGCCCCTCCTCTATCGGGGACTTATTCATGGTTGGAAAAAGTACAGCCGCGAAGTTAAGAGAACTTGGTATTGAAACTATAAAAGATTTAGCAATATGTAAACCAGAAAAAATACAAAGGTATTTCAAAAATCAAACTTCATTCCTCATAAATTCTGCTAACGGAATAGATGAAACAAAAGTTACTCCTAGAACAAATAAATCCGATAGCATAAGCATATCAGAAACACTTCCTTATGATTGCTCTGATATAGAAGTGATAAAAGATATATTATTTAGACAAACAGAAGAAGTAAGTAGAAATTTAAGAAATCAAAAACAATATGCTAAAACAATAGCGATAACATATAAAAATAATATCTTTAATAGTTATCAAAAACAAAATAAACTCCCTCATCCAGAAAATTTAACGGTAGAAATATATAAGGCCATTATAGATCTTTTTAGAAAAAAGCTGGCGTAATGAGCCAATCAGAAATATTGGAATGAGACTTGGAGACTTAACAGATAACAAAAATGAACAAATTTCATTGTTTAGTGAACCGGTAATTGAAGATGAATCAGATAAAATGCAAGAAATTGTTGATGATATAAATAATAAATATGGTGGAAACGTTATAATACCAGCATCAATTAAATTAATAGGTAAAAAAAATTCGAGAAAAAAGCTTTATTAAAGTATTATAAAAAATAAATTGCAAAAAAACGAAAAAATTGTTGCAAAATAACAACTTTCATGCTAAAATTATAGCTGTGTGACTGCTTAGATGTGTGAGGTTGCTGATACTCCAGGTAAAGTTGTTATTTGGATATCAGGTTATTTGCACGGAGCAAGTCTATACTAAGATATAGGCGAAGGGAGGATTTTTTAATGTCAACAGAAAAAATACGTATTAGAATGAAAGCATACGATCACAAAGTGCTTGATAATGCAGTAACTAAAATAGTTGAAACAATTAAAAGATCAGGTGGAGAAATCTCTGGACCAGTTCCACTTCCAACTGAAATCGAAAAGTTTACAATTTTAAGAGCTGTTCATAAGTACAAAGATTCTCGTGAACAATTTGAAATGCGTACACACAAGAGATTGATTGATATCAAAAACCCAAGTAAGGAAACAATTGAAGCACTAGCTCATTTAGACTTACCAAGTGGTGTAGAAATTGAAATCAAAACAAAATAATAGGAGGAAATAATAATGAAAGGAATCTTAGGTAAAAAAAATCGGGATGACTCAAGTATTTACTAAAGATGGTAAATTAATTCCGGTTACTGTTATTGAAGTAGAACCAAATGTTGTTACACAAATCAAAACAGTAGAAAATGATGGTTATGAAGCTATTCAATTAGGAACTGATACAATTCGTGAAAAATTGAGTAACAAACCAGAAATGGGTCATACAAAGAAAGCTAATACTGAACCTAAGCGCTTCTTAAAAGAAATTAGAGGAGTAAATGTTAACGAATATACATTAGGTCAAGTAATTGGTGCAGATATCTTCGAAGAAGGAGAAATCGTTGATGTTACAGGAACTAGTAAAGGAAAAGGTTTCCAAGGTGTCATCAAACGTTATAACCAATCTCGTGGTCCAATGGGACATGGTTCTCAATATCACAGAGGTGTTGGTTCATTAGGTACTATGAGACCTATGCATGTATTAAAGGGTAAAAAACTTCCTGGTCAAATGGGTAATGTTACAAGAACTGTTCAAAATCTTGAAATTATTCAAGTTGATAAGGAAAATAATTGTATTTTAGTTAAAGGTAATGTTCCAGGAGCTAAAAAGTCTTTTGTAACTATTAAAACTGCTGTTAAGAATCCTGAAAAAAAGAATGAAAAAGCAGATCTAATTAGTTATGAAGAAAAAAGCAGTTGAAAAACAAGTGAAGCTACAACTGAAAATGCAGAATAATCATCACTCTATAAAATATTTTAAAAATTAATATTGTGATGAAAGGAGGAAACAAGAATGAAAAAAGTAGAACTTTTAAATCTAAATGGTGAAAAAGTAAAAGACTTTAAACTAAATGAAAATATATTTGATATTACCCCAAACGATAAAGTTTTATATGATGCAATCATTTTAGCAAGAGCATCTTTAAGACAAGGAACTCATAAAACAAAGAACCGTTCTGAAGTTAGTGGCGGAGGAAGAAAGCCATGGAGACAAAAAGGAACAGGTCGCGCAAGACAAGGTTCAATAAGAGTTGTACAATGGGTTGGTGGAGGAAATTATGGAACTCCAGTACCAAGAGATTACAGTAAAGTAAAAAACAAAACCGTAAGGAAAGACAATTAGCATTAAGAACTGCATTAACTGAAAAAGTTAACGATAAAGAATTAATTGCAGTTGAAAATCTTACATTAGAAACTCCAAAAACAAAAGATATGATTAATTTACTTACTAATTTAAAAATTGCTGATAAGAAAGTATTAATCGTTGTTAAAGAATTGGAAGAAAACTTAATTTTAGCTTCAAGAAATCTTCAAAATGTTGCTTTAATAACAGCAGATGAAATCAATGTTTTAGACTTAGTAGCAACAAACGTTGTATTAATCACAGAAGATGCACTTAAAGCTATAGAGGAGGTGCTAGCATAATGGATACTAAGTATTTAGAAATAATTAAAGCACCAGTGATTACAGAAAAATCACAAAATGCAATGCAAAATGGACAATATACATTCAAGGTTGATCCAAAAGCTAACAAAACAGAAATTAAAACTGCTATTGAAAAATTATTCAATGTTAAGGTAGTTAAGATTTCAACAATTAATGAAAAACCTAAAAAGAAAAGAGTTGGCCGTTATACAGGTTTAACAAACCGTTCAAAGAAAGCTATCGTAACATTAGCTGAAGGTCAAACTATTGAACTTGGTTAGAAAGGAGAATGAATTATGGCAATAAGAAATTATAAACCTACTACACCAGGTCGTAGAAAAATGAGTACATTAATCAATGACGAAATTACAAAAGCTACTCCTGAAAAAAGTCTAACTGTAACATTAAAGAAAAACAGCGGACGTAATAATCAAGGTAAAATTACAACTCGTCACCAAGGTGGAAGAGTTAAAAAGAAAATATCGTATCATTGATTTCAAGAGAAATAAATTAAATGTACCTGGAGTTGTAGCAAGTATAGAATATGATCCAAACAGAACAGCAAACATTGCTTTAATTAATTATGTAGATGGAGAAAAAAGATATATAATTGCACCAAAAAATTTAACAGTTGGTACAAGAATCGAAGCTGGTGAAAATGTTGATATTATAATCGGTAATGCTTTACCACTTATGAACATTCCAGTTGGTACAGTAGTACATAATATTGAACTTCGTCCTGGTAAAGGTGGAGAATTAGCAAGATCTGCTGGTTCATCTGCACAAATATTAGGTCGTGAAGGTAAATATGTAATGCTACGTTTATCTAGTGGTGAACAAAAAGAAAGGTTTTAGGAACATGTATGGCAACAGTTGGAGAAGTTGGAAATGAAGACTCTTCACTTGTTAAAGTTGGAAAAGCTGGACGTAATCGTTACAAAGGTATTAGACCAACAGTACGTGGTTCTGTTATGAACCCTAATGACCACCCTCATGGTGGTGGTGAAGGACGTACACCTATCGGACGTAAATCACCAATGACTCCTTGGGGTAAACCAGCACTTGGATATAAGACACGTAAGAAAAAACAATCTGATAGTTTAATTGTACGTCGTCGTAATAGTAAATAGGAAAGGATGATTAAAAAATGGCTAGAAGTTTAAAAAAGGGACCTTATGTATTTGATAGATTACTAAAAAAGGTTCGTGAACTAAATAAATCTGGAAAAAAAGAAGTCATTAAAACTTGGTCACGCCGTTCCACAATTTATCCTGATTTTATAGGACATACATTTGCGGTTCACAATGGTAAAGAATTTATTCCAGTTTATGTAACCGAAGATATGGTAGGACATAAATTAGGCGAATTTGCTTTAACACGTAAATTTGGTGGACATGGACAAGACAAATAAATTAAATAATGACTAGGAGGGAAAATATGGAAGCAAAAGCAATAGCTAAATCACTTCGTGTTTCTCCAATTAAGACAAGAATAACAATTGACTTAATAAGAGGAAAAAAGTGAGTGAAGCACAAACCATATTAAGTAATATTAATAAAAAATCAGCAAGACTAATAAAAAAAGTATTAGACTCTGCTGTTGCTAATGCTGTCAATAACAATGGAGCAGATGCTGCAACATTATATGTTAAAGAAGCAAGAGTAGATGCTGGTCCAGTTATGAAACGTCATTTATTTGATTCACGTTCTCATATTGGACATAAAGATAGAAGAACTAGTCACATTGTTATTACAGTGGCTACAAAAATAACAAGGAGGAAAAAGCTATGGGACAAAAAGTTAATCCTAATGGACTTAGACTTGGTATCAATAAAGACTGGGAAGCAAAATGGTATGCAGGCAAAAAGATTTTTTGCTAAGACTTTAAAACAAGATGTCTTAATTCGTGAATATTTTGAAAAAACATGAAAAAAATGCCGGTATTGCTAAAGTTGAAATTGAAAGAAATGCTAAAAGATGTGAAGTTACAGTTCATACTTCAAAACCTGGTGTAATGATCGGTAAAGGTGGAGAAGAAATAGAAAAATTAAAAACTACATTGTCTAATATCACAGGTGAAAAAATTCAAATTTCAATCGTTGATATTAAAAAGGCTGAATTAAATGCTCAATTAGTAGCAGATGATATAGCTAGACAAATTTCAAATAGAATTTCATTCCGTATGGCTCAAAAAAAGAGCTATAAAGAAATGCAATGAAAGCAGGAGCAAAAGGAATTAAAACTTCTGTATCTGGAAGATTAGGTGGAGCTGATATGGCTCGTAAAGAAGGATATACAGAAGGAACTATTCCACTACATACATTAAGAGCAGATGTTGATTATGCAACATCAGAAGCTGATACAACATTTGGTAAGATTGGTGTTAAAGTATGGATTTATAAAGGAGAAATACTTTCAAAATCAAATAATGATGCACCAAAGAAAGCTCCAAAAAAAAGACAAAACTGAGGGAGGTAAGTAATTATGTTAATACCATCAAGAACAAAATATCGTCGTGTTCATAGATTACCTCATGAAGGAAAATCTCGTGGAAACACAGAACTACATTTTTGGTGAATATGGATTACAAGCAAAAGAAGGTGCTTGGATCACAGCTAACCAAATAGAAGCAGCTCGTGTTGCCATGACTCGTTATATGAAGCGTGGTGGTAGAGTATATATTAATATTTTCCCACATATGCCATTAACAAAAAAACCTATCGGAACTCGTCAAGGTAAAGGTAAAGGTAACGTAGAAGGATGGGTAGCAGTAGTTAAAGAAGGAAAAATCATGTTTGAAATTTCTGGAGTTACAGAAGAAGTAGCACGTGAAGCTCTAAGACTTGCTAGTCATAAATTACCTATCACTACAAAATTTGTAAAGAAAGAACAGGGTGGTGAATAAAATGAAGGTTAAAGAAATTAGAGAATTATCAACAGAAGATATTAATGCTAAGTTAAAAGAAACAAAAGAAGAATTATTCAATTTACGCTTTCAACAAGCAACAGGTAATCTTGAAAAGCCTTCAAGAATTCGTGATTTAAGACACACTGTTGCAAGATTAAAAACAGTTCTAAAAGAACGTGAAACAGTTGAGAAGGAGGGTTAATGATGAAAGAAACTATTAAGAAAGAATTAGTAGGAAAAGTAGTAAGTGCAACAAACAACAAAACTATTACAGTTTTAGTTGAAACTTATAAAACTCATCCTTTATATCATAAAAGAGTTAAGCAATCAAAGAAATACGCAGTACATGATGAAACAAATAAAGCAAAAGTTGGTGATGTTGTACGTATCGTATCTACAAAACCAATTTCAAAAACAAAGCGTTTCTATTTAAAAGAAATAGTAAAAGAAGCAGTAATTATATAATGCTTGGTGAAGGAGGAAAATTATGTTACAACAAGAAAGTAGATTAAAAGTAGCTGACAACTCTGGAGCTCGTGAATTATTAGTAATTCGTGTACTTGGAGGAAGTAAAGTCAAGACTGCTAACATCGGTGACGTTGTAGTTGGAACTGTAAAAGATGCAATTCCAAATTCTAATGTACCTAAAGGAAAAGTTGTAAAAGCAGTTATCGTTCGTAGCCGTCAAGGTGTTCGTCGTGAAGACGGAAGCTACATGTAAAATTCGATGACAATGCTTGCGTTATCATCCGTGATGATAAGAGTCCAATAGGAACTCGTGTTTTTGGACCAGTAGCAAGAGAACTTCGTGATAAAGATTATATGAAAATCGTATCTTTAGCAAAAGAAGTACTATAATAAGGAGGACAATATGAACTTTAAAGTTGGAGATCAAGTTGTAGTTATTGCTGGTTCTAATAAAGGAAAAACAGGAAAAATAATTAAGACATTAAAAGCAGAAAACAAAGTAGTTGTTGAAGGCGTTAACATGGTTAAGAAACATGTTCGTGAAACAGCTAATAGTACAGGTGGTATTCTTGAAGTAGAAGCACCAATTCATGCATCAAATGTTATGATTGTAGATCCTAAAACAAAGAAAAGAACTAGAATAGGACATACAACAAATAAAAATAATAAAAAAATAAGAATCACTAAAAAATCAAACGTTGAGCTTGATTAATTGGAAGGAGGGTAAAATATGAACCGCCTAAAAGAAAAATACTTAAATGAAGTTGTTCCAAGTTTAAAAGAAAAACACAATTATAATTCAATAATGGAAGTACCAAAATTAGAAAAGATAGTAATCAACATGGTGTTGGTGATGCAACTACTAATTCAAAATTATTAGATGCAGCTGTTGCTGATTTAAAGAAAATTTCAGGACAACAACCTGTTATTACTAGAGCTAAGAAATCAATCGCTGGTTTCAAGGTAAGAGAGGGTCAAGCCATTGGATGTAAAGTAACTCTACGTGGAGAAAATATGTATACATTCATGGATAAATTAATTTCTATCTCATTACCTTTAGTAAGAGATTTCCGTGGTGTTAGCCCAAGAGCATTTGATGGTCGTGGAAATTACACAATGGGAATTAAAGAACAATTAATCTTTCCAGAAATTGAATTTGATGATGTTGTAAAAGTTCGTGGTATGGATATCGTATTCGTAACAACAGCAAAAAGAATAATGCAGAAGCATTTGATTTATTAAATGAACTAGGAATTCCTTTTAGAAAGTAATTGGAGGGTAAAATGGCAAAAAAAAGTATGATTGTAAAAGCTAACAGAAAGCCAAAATACAAAGTACGTGAATATACTCGTTGCTCACGTTGTGGTAGACCACACGCTGTTATGAGTAAATTCGGTATATGTCGTATTTGCTTTAGAGAATTAGCTTATAAAGGACAAATACCAGGTGTTAAAAAATCAAGCTGGTAATTGGAAAGGAGGATATTTATGGCAGTAGTAACAGATACAATTGCAGATATGTTAACACGTATACGTAATGCAAACCAAATGCGTTATGAAAGCGTAGAAATCCCTGCTTCTAAAGTAAAAAATGATATTGCTAGAATTTTAAAAGAAGAAGGATTTATTAATGATTATAAAGTAGAAGGTAGAACTCTTACTGTAAATTTAAAATATGCAGATAAAAAAGAGAGAGTTATCACTGGACTAAAGAGAATTTCCAAACCAGGACTTCGTGTCTATGCTAAGAGTGAAGAACTTCCAAGAGTTTTGAATGGCTTAGGTATTGCAATTATTTCTACTTCAAAAGGAATAATGACAGATAAAGAGGCACGTAAGGAAAACATAGGTGGAGAAGTTCTTGCTTATATTTGGTAATTTATATAGGAGGAAATAAAAATGAGCCGTATTGGAAATCGTATAATAACGGTACCTAATGGTGTAACAGTAGCTAATGAAGATGGTATAGTAAAAGTTACTGGACCAAAGGGAACATTACAACAAAAAATGTTGAATAAAATCACGATGAAACAGGACGCTGATAAGTTAGTTCTTGAACGTAGCGATGAATCAGCTAAAGCTAATCATGGTACTATGAATTCTTTAATCACAAACATGATTACAGGAGTTACAGAAGGATATCAAAAAGGATTAGAAATAATTGGTGTTGGTTACAATTTTAAAGTTCAAGGTTCAACACTAACTATTAAAGCTGGTTATTCACATCCTGTTGACATGAAAGTACCTGAAAGGTTTAACTGTAGAAGCAGTAAGTAATACTGAAATTATAGTTAAAGGTATTGATAAAGCACAAGTTGGTAAATTTGCTGCTGAAATTAGAAAAGTAAGATCACCAGAGCCATATAAAGGAAAAGGTATTCGTTATCAAGGTGAACATGTTAATCGTAAAGAAGGAAAGAAAGCTGCTAAATAGTAGGAAGGGAGAATAAAGGTTATGATAAAAAAAGAATCTCGTAATAGTATGCGTTTAATTCGTCATAAACGTATCCGTAATAAAATTATGGGAACAAGTGAAGTACCAAGATTAAGCGTATATCGTTCAAATACTGGTATTTATGCACAAATTATAGACGATGAAACAAGAACTACTCTAGTATCTGCTTCCTCATTAGATAAAGATTTAAACTTAAAAAATGGAAGTAATGTAGAAGCAGCTAAAGTTGTTGGTAAGAGTATTGCTGAAAAAGCAAAAAAAGCTAACATCACAAAAGTAGTATTTGATAGAGGTGGTTACCTTTATCATGGACGTGTAGAAGCATTAGCAAATGCTGCACGTGAAAATGGATTAGAATTCTAATAGGAGGGTATTATGCAAAAGAAAAAACATGGAACCTAAAGCAAAATTACTTGAAGAATTAGTAATTGACGTTAAAAGTGTTGTTAAAGTAAACAAAGGTGGACGTCAAAGACGTTTTTCAGCTACAGTTGTTGTAGGTGACAGAAACGGAAAAGTTGGATTAGGTACAGGTAAAGCTGCCGAAGTACCTGATGCAATTAAAAAAGCAATTCAAGATGCCAACAAGAACATAATTCAAATACCTCTAATTGACGGAAGAACAATTTCTCACGAAACAATTGGAACTAGTGGAGCTGCACGTGTAATTTTAAAACCTGCTAAAGCTGGTACTGGTATCATTGCTGGTGGATCTGTTCGTGCAGTTCTTGAATTAGCCGGAGTACGTGATATTGTATCTAAAGCATTAGGTGCAAGAACTAAGTTAAATATGGCACAAGCTGCTATAAATGGACTTAAATCAATTAAAACACCAGAAGAAGTTGCCAAACTTCGCGGTAAAACAGTAGAGGAGATATTAGGATAATGAAGTTACATGAATTAGAAAAAAATATCGGAGCTACTCATAGTAAAAAGCGTGTTGGACGTGGTTCTGGTAGTGGATTAGGAAAAACTAGTGGAAAAGGACAAAAAGGTCAAAAGGCTCGTAGTGGTGGTAGCATCAACCCAGTATTCGAAGGTGGACAATTACCACTATATCGTCGTATTCCAAAAAAGAGGTTTCTCAAATGCCTTATTCAAAACAGAATATTCTATTATCAATGTAGAAGATTTAAATGTATTTGAAGATGGAACAGTAGTAACACCTGCATTATTAAAAGAAGCAGGACTTGTAAAAAAAGAATTAGATGGTATTAAAGTACTAGGTGAAGGAAAGTTAGAAAAAGAAATTAACTGTACAAGCTAACAAATTTTCTAAATCTGCCATTGAAAAAATCAATGAATCAGGTAGCAAAATTGAGGTGATCTAGTATGTTCAAAACCATGAAGCAACTATTTACTCCAACAAATAAGGATTTAAGACACAGGATATATTTTACCTTCCTTGTTCTAGCAATATTCATCATTGGGTGCTCAATAAGGGTTCCTGGTACTGAAAATGTTAGTAACAATTTAGGCTTCCTTGAGTTATTAAATTCTATGGGTGGAGGAGCATTCAAGAAATTTTCAATATTTGCTTTAGGGGTTATGCCTTACATCACAGCATCTATTATAATGCAATTACTAGAAATGGATATTTTTCCATATTTTGCAGATTTGGCTAAACAAGGTCATACTGGTAGACAAAAACTAAATAAAATAACAAGATATATGGGAATTGCTTTTGCATTTATCGAAGGATATGCCTTTGCCTTTGCTTTCTATGGCAAGTCAGGAAATCCTCTAGATTACTTATATATATCTACAGTTTTAACTGCTGGAACAGCCTTCCTATTATGGTTAGGTGATCAAATAACTGAAAAAGGTGTAGGAAATGGTATCAGTTTAATAATTATGGCCGGTATCATTGCTACTTTACCAGAAATGTTTGTTACAGCTTTTGAAAGTTTAGTTGCTTTTGATACAGCTCAAACAACAGTACTTGGTATTGTAAAATTTATAATATTTACACTTATTTATATTGGAATATTAGTAGGAGTAATCTTCATTCAAGAATCAGAAAGAAGAGTACCTATACAATATGCAAATAAATCAACAAGTTCTTATTCTCAAAGCCAGTCATATGTTCCAATCAAAATAAATTCAGCAAATGTAATGCCAGTAATCTTTGCATCAAGTTTACTTAGTATTCCAAGTATTATTGCAGCAGCAATAAACAAAGAAGGATTCTCATTATTTGTTCAAAAGTATATTAGTTATACAACCCCAACAGGTTTTATAATGTATACTGTACTTATATTTTTGTTTTCATATTTCTATACTTTCATTCAAATGAGACCTGATGAATTTTCTAAAAATTTACAGGAGAATGGAGGATATATTCCAGGAGTAAGACCAGGAAAAAGAAACAGAAACTTATTTAAGTAAAATATTATCTAGAATTACAGTTTTAGGTGCAGTATTTTTAACTGTAATCGCAGGAATACCTATTATATTCTCTGCAGTTTCAAACTTACCAACAAGTGTTTCAATTGGTGGTACAGGAATATTAATCGTTGTTGGAGTTGCTCTTGAAACTTATAAACAGTTAGAGGGAAGTCTCTTAACAAGAAATTATAAAAAAGGATATAGTAGAAGATAAAATGAAAAATATATTGTTTATTGCTCCACCCGCCGCAGGAAAGGGGACACAAGCTGAACTAATAGAAGAACGGTATAAAATCCCCCACATCTCAACGGGTGACATATTAAGAGAAATAGCAAAAGAAAACAGTGAAATTGGTAACTATGTACATGAAACATTAATAAGTGGAAATTTAGTTAAAGATGAAATAACTTATCAATTAATAGAAAAAAGACTATCAGAAGATGATTGTAAAAATGGATTTATTATTGATGGCTTTCCACGAAATTATGAACAAGCTATTGCTTACGATAATATACTAGAAAAAACTAGGATATGAAATCGGAATAGTAATAGCGATTGACATAGATAAAAAAGAGTTAGAAAAAAGAATAACTGGAAGAAGAATATGTGATAGTTGCCATGCTGTTTACAATATTAATGAAGAAGCAAAAAAAACCTATAATTGAATCTGTTTGTGATAAATGTGGAGGCAAGTTAAGACAACGTAATGATGACAATATAGAAGCCTTTCAAAACAGATACGTTACATATCAAGCTAAAACAGAACCAATTATTAAACACTATGAAGAAAAAAAGGTTTTATATCATGTAAACGGTAATCAATCAATTAATCAGATATTTAACGATATAGAAAAAATTATTAATAATAATAATTAATTTGAAAGTTGGTGATTAAAAATGATAACAATTCGAAGTGAAAGAGAGATTGCACTTTTAAAAAAAGCTGGTAACATAGTTTATCAGACACATCAATATTTAAAGCCATATATAAAAGAAGGTATTAAAACTTCTGAATTAAATAAAATGGCTGAAGAATTTATTCTAAGTAAAGATGCAACCCCTTCATTTAAGGGATATGAAGGATTTCCATATACTTTATGTATTAGTATAAATGATGAAGTAGTACATGGATTTCCAAGTAATAGGAAATTAAAAAAAGGTGATATTATCACTATCGATATTGGGGCATGTTATAAAGGATATCATGGTGACTCTGCTTGGACATATAAAGTTGGAGAGATTACTCCAGAAGAAGAGGCCTTGCTAAAAAACACAGAAGAATCACTATTTATAGGTTTAGCACAAATAAAACCAGGAAATCGAATTGGTGATATTGGTAATGCTATAGAGCAATTTGCCAAAAAAAGAATCATCTAGGTGTTGTCAAAGAATTATGTGGTCATGGCGTTGGTACCACAGTGCATGAATCCCCAGACGTTCCAAATTATGGAAAAAGCTGGTACAGGACCATTACTAAGAGAAGGAATGGTAATAGCAGTAGAACCAATGCTAACACTAGGCAGTCCATCCATTTATATTGAAGATAATGATTGGACTGTTGTAACACAAGATCATAGTCCATCAGCTCACTATGAACATACAGTAGTTGTAACCAAAGATGGATACGAAATATTAACAGGAGAGTGAAGAGATGGCAAAAGAAGATACAATTGAAATGGAAGGCAAAGTTCTAGAAATTATTCCTGGTGGAAAATTTAAAGTAGAGCTTGAAAATGGCCATATGATTGAAGCCTACGTTTCTGGTAAAATACGAATGAACTACATTCGCATTCTACCGGGTGATAAAGTAACGATGGAAATTTCTCCTTATGACTTAACACGTGGGCGTATTATCTATCGTAAATAATAGGAGGGAAAATTATGAAAAGTAAAACCATCAGTAAAACCAATCTGTCCAGATTGTAAAGTTGTAAAACGAAAAGGTATAGTTAGGATTGTTTGTAAGAAAAATCCTAAACATAAACAAAAACAAGGTTAATTGGGAGGTGAATAAAAATGGCACGTATTAAAGGTGTAGATATACCAAATGATAAACATATCGTAATTTCATTAACTTATATATATGGTATAGGAAGAAATTTAGCAAAAACAATTTGTGAAAATGCAGGTGTTGAACCTACAAAAAAAGCAGGAGACTTATCTCAAGAGGAATTAATTAAACTTCGTGATGAAATCAATAATCATTTAACAGAAGGTGATTTACGTCGTGAAGTTAATATGAATATAAAAACTAAGATGGAAATTAATTCTTACGAAGGTACTCGTCATAAAAAAGGATTACCTGTAAGAGGACAAAGAACTAATCGTAATGCCAGAACTCGTAAGGGTAAAGGTAAGACAGTAGCTAACAAGAAGAAAGTTTAATAGATAGGAGGTTAAATCATGGCTTATAAGACTAGAAAGAAAAAAGTAAAGAAGAATGTTCCTGAAGGTGTTGCACATATCCAATCAACATTCAATAATACTATCGTAACTATTACTGATAAAAACGGTAGCGTAATTAGTTGGGCATCAAGTGGAGCATTAGGATTTAAAGGAAGTAAAAAATCTACTCCATATGCAGCAGGATTATCTGCTGAATCAGCTGGTAAAGCAGCTTATGATATGGGAATGCGTAAAGTAGAGGTTTTTGTTAAATGATTAGGTCCAGGACGTGAAACTGCAATCCGCTCTTTAGCAACAGCAGGACTTGAAGTAACAGCAATTAACGATGTAACACCAATTCCACACAATGGATGCCGTCCACCAAAACGTCCACGTGGATAAGAGTTATAATAGAGATTAAAGGAGGTTAGTTTCATGTTACAATTTGAAAAACCAGTTTATAAAATTACAGATTCTGTAGAAAGTAATTTCTATGGAAAGTTTGAACTAGAACCATTAGAAAGAGGTTTTGGTAATACTATAGGTAATGCCTTAAGAAGAGTAATGTTATCTTCATTACCAGGTAGTGCTATCAGTAGTATCAAAATTGATGGTGTTCTTCATGAATTCCAAACAATTGATGGTGTATATGAAGATGTTGCAACTATTATCTTAAATTTAAAGGGTGTAGTTATTAAAAACCATACTAATGGACCAAAAACACTTCATCTAAATGCAACAGAAGAAGGTGAAGTAACAGCTGGTGACATTGAAAGCGATCCAGATGTTGAAATAATCAATAAAGATAAAGTAATTGCCACTTTAAGTAAAGGTGGAAAATTAAATATGGAAATCGTAGTTACTAATGGTCGTGGATATGTTGATAGTGAAATTAATAAAAAACTATTAGATATCAAAAAAACCAGGTGTAATTGCAATTGATTCTTCATATTCTCCAATTGAAAGAGTATCATATGAAGTTGAACCAGCACGTGTTGGTCAAGATGAAACATATGATAAATTAGTTCTTGAAGTTTGGACTAATGGTTCAATGAAGCCAGAAGAGGCAATCGCTTTTAGCCTCTAGAATATTAATAGAGCACTTTGAACTATTAACAGATTTATCTTCTATAGCAGATGTTAGCGGTATGATGATTGAAAAAACAGAAGATCCTAAGACTAAAGCCTTAGAAACTTCTATCGAAGACTTAGATTTCTCTGTACGTGCATATAACTGCTTAAAAAGAGCAGGTATTCATACTCTACAAGACCTTGTTAATAAGAGTGAATCAGATATGATGAAAATTCGTAATTTAGGTAAAAAATCATTAAAAGAAGTTCTAGATAGAATTAAAGATATGGGCCTAACATTACGTGATGAAGACTAAAAAGAAGGAGGATGTATTATGGCATATAGAAAACTAGGACGCGATAATAAACATAGAAGAAGTATGCTTTCAACACTTACTAAACAAGTAATCGTAAATGAAAGTATTACTACTACTGAAACTCGCGCTAAAGAAGTTCGTAAATTCGTTGATAAAATGATAACTTACGGAAAAAAAGGAGATTTAGTATCTAGAAGAAAAGCATTAGCTTTCCTTAACAATGATAAAGAAATCGTAAGCAAAGTATTTGATGACTTAGCAAAACGTTATGAAAATCGCAATGGCGGATACACTCAAATTCTTAAACTTGGTGAACGTCGTGGAGATGATTCACTTATGGTAATTTTAAAATTAGTTGAAGAACCAGTAAAAGTTGAAGAAAAAGCAAAAAAAGCTCCTAAAAAAGCTGAAAAAGAAGAAGCTAGTAAATAATACTACTTCTTTTCTTTTTGCTTAAATATTGATATAATTAAAACATAAGAGGTGATATTATGAAAGCCTTAATAACTGGAGCATCTAGTGGGATTGGCATGGAAATAGCTAAAATTTTAGCCAAACATAAATGTGAACTAATTTTAGTAGCCCGTTCAAAAGAAAAACTAGAGGAGTTACAAAAAAAATTACCCACTAAGTCAACAATAATTGTGATGGACTTGTCAAACGAACAGAAGGTTAAAGAGTTATATATAGTAACGAGAAATCAAAATATCGATATAGTTATTAATAATGCTGGCTTTGGATTATGTGGTGATTATGAAAAAATACCAATATCAAAAGAATTAGAATTAATTGACACTAATATCAGGGCACTACACATATTAACAAAATCCTTTTTACGTGACATGATAGAAAGAGATAGCGGTTATATTTTAAATGTTTCTTCATCAGCATCTTTTTTACCTGGTGGTCCACTCATGACAACATATTATGCATCTAAATCATATGTGAGTAGCCTAACCAACGGAATTTATTACGAGTTAAAAAAACGAAAAAGTAATGTGTCTATATCACTTTTGTGTCCAGGACCTGTTAATACTAATTTCAATAACGTTGCTAATGTAGAATTTGGTGTCAAAGCATTAGATCCAGAGTTTGTAGCAAAGTATGCCATTGACGAGATGTTCAAAAAGAAGCGCCTAATTATTCCAGGATTTAAAATGAAATTTGTAAAATTTATATCAAGATTTGTATCAGATGAATTTTTATTAAAAGCAACTTATAAAATTCAAAAGAAAAAAAAGTTAGAAAATAGCTTTCTTTTTTTTCTCAAAAAATAATTATAATAAAGTTTAAATATTAGAGGTGGTAGCAATGGATAAAAAAAATATAATAAGCGTCAAAAACTTAAAATATAAAAATATCTTTGATGGATTAGATTTATCAATAAAACAAAATACCATTACTGCTATCTCAGGTTCTAATAATTGTGGTAAAACTACACTAATTAAAATATTAAGTGGTTTAATTACAGTAAAAGATACTGTAAAATTTAATGACCTATATCTTGAATCAATTAACAAAAATAAATTGTTCTATGATGAGGGGATAGTTATATTAAATGAGAAAATTGATTTTCTTTTTGATACAGTAAAAGAAGAGATACTATTCGTTTTAGACAATATTAATATTAGTGACGAAAAGAAAAAAGAAAGATATAACTTTATTATAAAATTACTTAATCTAACCAAGTATGAAAAATTAAATCCCAACGAGTTAAATAGAAATATAAAAATAAAAGTTTTACTAGCCATTGCAGTAATTCATAAACCACATGTTTTGTTTATAGATGATCTTTGTACAATGATGAGTAAAGCTGAAAGACATGAAATGGAAAATATTTTAAACTATTTAAACTCTGTAGAAAAAAATGACAATTGTTATGACTACTAATAATTTAGAGGAAACAATAAATTGTGATTATTTATACATACTAGATAAAGGCAAAATAGCATTAGAGGGAAAACCTCTTGATATTTTAAAAGAAGATAACATCATCAATAAAATAGGTCTAAAAAAATACCATTTATGATAGATTTAAGTGTAAAACTGCAAGATTATGATTTAATTAGTGAAATGACTCTTGATATGAATGGAATGGTGAATAAATTATGGAAATAAAAGTACAAAAATTATCATATAAAGATTTAAAAGATCTAACCTTCACCATCGAAAATAAACAAATAACGGGTATAACAGGTTCAGGTAAATCAAGTCTACTAAAACTTTTAAATGGTATAGTTCAGGGAAAAGGAATTATTAAGTATAATAATGAAAGAAAAACATTAAAGAATAAAAGAGGACTAATAAAGAAAGTAAGTCTTATAAAAACAACATTTGAAAATACTTTCTTTTGTAATACGGTAGAAGAACATTTAATATATTTTATGCAATATTATAAATTAAATATTAAGGATCCCCAAAAGAAATTAGAGGATTCTCTAAAAATCGTAGGCTTAAGTCCTAAATATTTAAGTAGAAATATTTCTACTTTATCTACAAGTGAAAAAAAATTATTACAAATAGCAACAGCCCTACTTAGTAATCCTGAACTCATTCTTTTAGATGATCCATTCATCAATTTAGATAATAAGAATGAAAAAAAACTAGCTCGTCTCCTTGATCAACTTAATGATAGATTTAATATAAGTATAGTCATTGCGACTAATGACTCAGAAATATTATACCAATATACAAAAAAGCTAATACTTCTTGAAAACAATACAATTCTTTTAGAAGGAAATACTAAAGAAGTATATGAAAATGTCAAATTTATGAGAGAACACAACTTCGAAATACCAGATATAGTCATGTTTACCTCAATAGCTAAACAAGAAAAAAATGTAAAAATAGATTTCCACCGTGATATACGTGACCTTATAAAGGACATATATAAACATGTTTAAAAGCAAAAATCCGTATTTCACAATCACTCAATTTATTTTTACTATTTTTATCATTATTTTTTCTAAAAAATAGTATTATTGAACTTATATTATCGCTAGTGCTTTTTTTTCCACAACTTTTTCCCCAAAAATATAAAAAAACTTGCCAAAATAACACTTTTTACAGCACTTTTTCAACACTTTTTGTGGAAAACTCACCTTTTTTTGTAATATTTTTACTACTTATTGACACAATTCTGTGGATAACTCTTAACATAAAAAAAAGAAAAATACTTAGTTTTATTAATTCTATTTCTGGTAGTATTAAGTTAAAAACAGCTTTTTATAAAAACTCATTTATTTTCCAAAATATTACCGAAAAAATTTAAAAACTAAAAATACCTTAACTAATAATAAATCAATAATACTAACATGGAAACAAAACTATAAGTTAACTGTAACTCAATTAAAAAATTTAACCAATACCTTCGAAAGAAGATTATATTTTTAATTCTTGCAATAAAAGTTATAAATATAGTAAAAAAGATCTTGTGTCTTTAATATTTTCTATATTAATATTCATTTTTTTTTGTAACTATAGGAGGAGTTAAATATGCGCTATTTAATTAAATTTTCATATGATGGAAGTAACTATTGTGGTTATCAACGTCAAAAGGGTTTGAATACTATCCAGGAGCAATTGGAAAATGCATTATTTAAGATTAATAATTCAAAGTATACTACCTTAACAGCTACAGGAAGAACAGATAAACACGTTCATGCTCTAAGCCAATATGCACATACAGATATTGATGTAACAATAACACCCTATAAACTTAAAAGGGCCTTAAATAGTAATCTTCCAAATGATATACACGTAATAAAAGTATATTCTGTAAAAGATGATTTTCATGCAAGATATAATGTCACATCTAAAACATATAAATATCTTATTAATACAGGAGAATATAGTCCGATTGAAAGAAATTATGTCTATCAATATAATTATGTTCTAAATATTTCTAAGATGCAACAGGCCATAAAATATTTAATTGGGACTCATGATTATCGAGCCTTTGTCACTGAAAATGAAAATAAAAAATAATTGTGTTAGAACAATTACCAGGGCGGATATTACAACCGATTTACTAAATCCTGAAAAAATACATAATAACTTTTACAGGAAATGGTTTCATGCGCTACCAAGTAAGGAACATGGTCGGCTTACTTTTTAAAAGTTGGTCAAGAAAAAAATAGATCCTATCATGGTAAAACAAATATTGGATAGTAAATCCCGAAAGAAAAATGGTGTAACAGCTCCTGCTGAAGGTCTATATTTAGTAAATGTAGAATACAACAATCTAGAAGAATCCATAATAGAAGAATAAAATGCCAAAAAAACAAAAAAAGCCCAGAAAATAAAAAAGAAAAAAACTTGATTTTCTAATAAAGTTTTAGTATAATCATAATCGGTACATTGAAATATCCCCACATAAATTAAGTCGTGGGAAAACTTAATTTAGAATGGATAAAGGAGAAAAAATTTTATGACAAGTTATGTTCAAAAAAGAAAGAAACAGTAGAACGCAAATGGTATGTTATAGATGCCGAAGGTAAACCACTAGGACGTGTAGCTAGCAAAGCAGCTCATATCTTAAGAGGAAAACATAAAGCAACTTATACACAAGACCAAATATTGACTGTGGTGATTTTATTATCATCATTAATGCTGAAAAAAAGCAATTCTAACTGGAAATAAGTTAGATAATAAAAAATATTATAATCATTCTGGATATCCAGGAGGATTAAGAGAAAGAACAGCTAGAGAAATGCAAGAAAAATATCCAATTGAAATGGTAGAAAGAGCAGTAAAAGGAATGCTTCCTAAAAATAGATTAGGACGTCAAATGTATAAGAAATTATTCGTTTATACAGGTAGTGAACATCCACATTTAGCTCAAAAACCAGAAATAATGGAGGTTAAATAATGGCAAAAGAAAAGGAAAAGCTTATATTGGAACTGGTAGAAGAAAGACATCTGTTGCACGTGTAACATTAACACCAGGTACAGGAAAAATCACAGTAAATGGTCAAGACGTACATGATTACCTACCATATGAAGTATTAGTAATGGATTTACAACAACCATTAGAAGCAACTAATACAAAAGAAATTTTTGATGTAGATGCAAAAGTAAATGGTGGAGGTTTCTCTGGTCAAACAGGTGCTATCCGTTTAGGTATAACTAGAGCATTATTACAATATGATGCAACAACTCCTGCTGACTCTGAAAATAGTTACAGAAAAGTATTAAAGAAAGCTGGATTCGTTACTCGTGATTCTCGTAAGAAAGAACGTAAGAAACCAGGATTAAAGAAAGCACGTCGTGCTCCACAATTCTCAAAGAGATAATGTCAAAAAGTGTTGGTTTACAACACTTTTTTTTGTAACATAAATTTCATCCTTTCATATAATATAAAGAGGAGGAACTATGTTAAAAATAAATCTTTTAGAGCAAATGCTCATAATATCAATCGCCCTAAGTACCATAAGCTGCTCATTTGTTCAAAAAACAAAAAGATACTTTCCTTGTTCCAGTTGCCTTTGTTTTTATAGTTTATTTGTTAATATTGTCATGGGCTTATTATTTTGCATTTCTTTTACCAGCATTACTTTTCCTATGAGTCTATGGATAGGAGTATTTAGCTTCTTAGAGCAGATACAATCTATAAATCATTAGAAGGAAAATTAACACCCTACCGCGAAATATTAAATAAAAATGTTGTAGAGGTTCCAAAAGAAAATATAATTTCGACGGGAAGTGATAAATGATGGAAAAGCCTATTTATCCTAGTCCATATATGCGTATTACTCAACGACACAACGTGGGAACACATATTGATAGCTTTGCTATTGATGAAGCTGGAATGGATGGAGGAATTGACTATATTTTAGCGCCCTTCACAGGTATCATAAAAAAAATATATACTAAAGATGCCAATGAAGTATGGTTAGAAAGTTTAGACAAGGTTGAGTATCCTGATGGAACAATAGATTATATGACAGTTATGTTTGCTCACGCCAACGATGTAAGTAATCTATTTATAGGTAAGAAAGTTAATCAAAAAGAAAAGTTTTATTTTGAAGGTACAAAAGGAAATGCTACAGGAAACCATTGCCATATTGAATGTGGCCAAGGAAAATTTACTGGAACAGGTTGGCATGCTAATTCAAAAGGTTATTGGGTAATAAACAATGGTAAAAACCCCAGTGATTGTTTCTGGATAGATGATTCTATAAAAATACTAGACTCAAAAGGATATACTTTTAAAAGTGTACCAAAAGAGAACCAAAACTCTAATAATAATGGTAATAATGATCAAAAAAAGAAAATAATAATCAACAAAATAATGACAATAATACTAATGACAAAGAAAACATTCCTGCAAATGAATCAAAAAAATTAATATTTACTTGTGAAAAAGATGATATTTACGCTATTAACCTAGAGGTTGGGGATAAAATTTTTTTAGAGCGTAACAATATGTAAGCATTTTGATTATAAAAAAAGAAAGATTAGTCTATAACAAATAATTATAGGCTTTTCCTTTTTTTTCTTTATACCTTGCTAAAAACAAATAAAAAAGATATAATTAATATGATATAGTAACAATAAGAGAATATGGGGTAATAAATATGATTATTAGATTGATAAAAAGGACAAAAATTTATAATTTTCATCTCCCTACTACAGTTCAAGGAAACTACTGGATTACCGATTTAGATAATCTAGGTAATGTTAGAAACTTGGTTAATGTAGAAGAAGATGATGGGGCATGGCGCCTAAAAAGTAATTTTGAAACAAAAATTGTTGTAAATAATCAAGAGTTAGATTCGGTTATCCTTAGGGAATATTCTCTATATTTTCTACGTATTAATTCTGACAATAGTTATATTTTATTATATTGTTCACCATCAGTAGATGCATCCATTAGCAAATTAAAGGTTAAAGGTGATTGCCAAGTTATAATTGGTAATAGTCCTGATTGTCAAATAAGTTATAATTATCCGCTAGTTTCAAAAGCACAAGCGGCCCTAACTTATAGTAATTCAAACTGGTACATTGAAGATTTGGGAAGCAAGTATGGAACTTACGTAAATAATGAATTGACTCAAAAAAAACATCTTGACCACGGAGATATCATATTCATTATGGGACTTAAAATAATAGTTCTTGATAATACTATTATTATTAACAATATAGGAAAGTTAGTAAAGGTAGCTCCCTCCTTTTTCTTACCTGTAACTCCACTTGTTCAACCAATAATTAATGATGATAACGTTTTAGAGGAAAATGTAGAATTTTTCAAGGAAGAAGATTATTTTTTTAGGTCTCCTCGTTTCAAAGCTGGAATAGAACAAGTAGACATTAACATAGATGCCCCACCAGCTAAGCAACAACAAGATGATACCCCTATAATATATGTAATCGCACCAATGATTTGTATGGGAATGACATCGCTCATGACAGGATACACTTCTGTGTCAAACCTAGTAGCGGGAAACTCTACCATAAAGTCATCACTTCCCACCCTTATTACTTGTTTCGCAATGCTGCTTGCAATGATACTCTTACCACTAATGAATAAAAGATATCAGAAAAAACAACAAAAGAAAAAGGAAGAGTTACGTCAACAAAAATATACAGAATATATTGAAGAAAAAAGACAAACTATAAAAAACGAAATGGAAAAGCAAAAACAGGCTCTACTTGAAAATAATATTACTTTAGATGAATGTGCCAAAATAGTATTAAATAGAAAAAGAAATTTATGGGAAAGAGAAATTGATCAAAGTGACTTTCTAAATCTACGCATAGGCATAGGAAATATTAACTTTAATGGAAAAGTAAATTATCCGGAAGAAAGATTTACCTTAGAGGACGATAATCTTCAAGAACTAGTTTTCTCATTAGGTAGAGAGTCAAAAGAGTTAGAAAATGTACCAATAAACTTTTCTTTAATTAATCATAATATTACGGCCATTATAGGAGAAGGAGCTCAAAAAAAAATAGTTTTATAGATGGGCTACTACTCCAAATAATGACATTTCATAGTTATGAAGATTTAAAAATAATATTATTTACCAACGAAAAACGCTAATCGCTGGGATTATTTAAAAGTTTTACCTCATTGTTGGAATAACTCTAAAACAATACGTTATTTTGCAACTAATCAAGATGAAGCAAAAGAACTATCTCTCCACTTAGAGCAAGAGTTCCAAGCCCGTAAATTTAAAGATGGAACAAGAGAATTAGATAATTCCAATTACTTATATCATAAACCATATTACTTAATAATAAGTGATAACTTTAAAGCAATTCGTGAATTAGAAATCATTAAAGATGTTTGTAATCAAGAGATTAATATTGGGTACAGCTTGATGATCATTAATAATCGTATTACAAATCTACCTAATGAATGTCACAGCTTTATAAGTATTGGAGACAAAATGTCAGGCTTATTTGAAAATGAGTTAGTTTCTAATAAACAAAAAGAATTTGTAGCGGATTATAACACAGAAATTGATATGTATAAATGCAGTGAAACACTATTTAATATTCCAATAGAAATAGCTAAAGAAAATAGTAATTTACCAACTATGATTAGTTTCTTAGAAATGTATGATGTTGGTAAAGTTGAACAATTAAATATCACTAACCGTTGGAAAAACAATGATCCTACAAAATCTCTACAAGCTCCAATAGGAGTTGATAAAAACCGTGAATTATTTAAACTAGACTTACATGAAAAGTTCTATGGTCCACATGGTTTAATAGCCGGAATGACAGGATCAGGGAAATCTGAATTTATTATTACTTATATTTTGTCAATGGCTATTAATTATAGCCCAGATGAAGTCAGTTTTATTTTAATCGATTATAAAGGTGGAGGATTAGCGGGGGCCTTCCAAAATAAAGAAACTGGAATGAAGTTACCACACTTAGCCGGTAGTATTACAAACCTTGATACAGTTGAAATGAACAGAGCTTTATCATCTATTCAAAGTGAATTACGTAGAAGACAAAGAATATTTAATGATGCAAGAGATGCATTAAATGAAAGTACCATAGATATCTATAAGTATCAACGCCTCTTCAGAGAAGGACTAGTCCAAGAACCAGTTACTCATTTATTTATAATTTCAGATGAGTTTGCCGAACTAAAGAGCCAACAACCAGAATTTATGGATCAATTAATTTCTACAGCCCGTATCGGACGTAGTTTAGGAGTGCATTTGATTCTTGCCACCCAAAAACCAGCCGGTGTAGTTGATGATCAAATATGGTCCAACTCAAAATTTAGAGTATGTTTAAAAGTTCAAGATAAATCAGACAGTATGGATATGATAAAATGTCCAGATGCTGCCTCTTTAAAAGAAACAGGTAGGTTCTATTTACAAGTTGGTTATAATGAGTTATTTGCTTTAGGTCAATCAGCATGGACAGGAGCAAAGTACTATCCTACAGAAAAGAGAAAGAAAAAGATAGATGAAACAATCAATATAGTTGATAATGTTGGTAATGTAGTAAAGAGTCTAGATACAATAAAAAAAGATTTGGATGTAAAACCACAAGGTGAAGAGATTACCAATATTATTAAATACCTTATAAAAGTTTCAGATGAACGACATATATCCGTAAAACAACTATGGTTAGATAAAATTCCAGAATTTATTTATGTAGAAAAACTACGACAAAAATATAATTATTTACCTGAAAAAGGCGTAATTAATCCTATTATTGGTGAACTAGATGATCCAAATAATCAAAGACAAGATATTTTAACATTATCACTTAGTGCTGACGGAAACACCATTATTTATGGTTCAGCTGGTAATGGAAAAGAACTACTCTTAACAACCTTAATTTACTCAACTATTGTTGATCATACACCATCAGAAGTAAATTTCTATATCCTAGATTTTGGAGGAGAAACATTAAGAGCATATAACAACGCTCCGCAAGTAGGTGATGTAATTTTATCCTCTCAAGAAGAAAAGGTTAATAACTTATATAAAAAATTGTTATATGAGTTAGATAACCGAAAAAAATTATTTGTTGATTATAATGGTGACTTTGAGTTTTATTGTAAACACAGTGGAAAAACTTTACCAATGTTAATAGTAATTATAAATAATTATGACTCCTATGTTGAAAGTTATGAGGATCATGAAGAAGATTTTAATATTTTAACAAGAGAAGGTGCTAAATACGGTATTGTCTTCATAGTAACGGCTAACAATACTAATACACTTCGTTATAAATTAAGACAAAACTTTAAACAAAATATAGTACTACAATTTAATGATACAGGTGACTATTCATCTATTTTAGGAAATGTTCAGAAGAAATATCCATCTAAAATTTATGGTCGTGGTTTAGTATCACGAGATGACATATATGAATTCCAAACAGCTTATCCATATCAACATGAAAAGATGAATGAATATATCAGAGTTATAAGTAAAAAATTAAATGACATATTTACAGAGAAAGCCCCAAGTATACCGGTTTTACCAAGTGTTGTTACACATGAAACGGTATCCAATGCTTTAGGAAACTTAGAAAGTGTACCAGTAGGTATATTTAAAGAAAGTCTAAATATTGCAATTCTAAATACTTTAAAAAATTATACATCAATTGTTAGTAGTAATGATATATCAGAATATAGTAGCTTTATTAAAAATTTATATAAAACATTTACTTATATTAAAAATGAAGAAATATTTGTTTTTGATACCTATGATATAATAGATAATGCTTTAGAAAATACTACCCTTGTAACAAAAAATTATGAAGATTCATTAAACCCTATATTACAAGAGATGTCAGATGAATATCAAATATATACTAATAATAATTATGAACGCAGTAGTTTAAGTGATAAGAGTCATAAAACAATTATTATAATAGGTATTAATGAATTATTATCTCGTATTTCTCAAGACAAAAAAATGGAATTTACAAAAGCTCTATCAATGATAAAGGATTTAGGTACATATCATATAGTATTAATTGACAATTCTGATAAATTAAAACAACAGGCCTTCGAAACATGGTATAAAGCTGCAGTCGATCCTAGTAATGGTGTTTGGTTAGGAAGTGGCGTTCTAGATCAATATGCTCTAAAATTATCTGTTTCTCCACGTGAATTAAGAGAAGAATTAAAACCAGGTTTTGGAGTATACGTAGATAAAGGTAAGCCATATATCATTAAATTACTAGAAGGTGATAAAGATGAACAATAAAATATTAATAAGATTATATATACCATTAATTGAAGAAGAATATGACATATTTATTCCAATTAATAAACGTGTTGGTACTATAAAACAACTCTTAGAAAAATGTATTAGTGAACAAAATGATAATGGTTATGTGCTTGCGGAAGATACCAATCTTTACAGTAAAGAAACTGGTAAAAGTATATGATGTTCAACTATTAGTTAAGGATACTGATCTAAAAAAATGGTTCCAGAGTTGTTTTATTATAGGAGAAAGTGATATGAATAATCTAGAAATATATACGACAGCGGTTAATAATATATTTGCTTGTCTAGAAAAATTGGATACAGGGCTTAATAACCAGGAAAACTCAAACAATATTAGTAATTTAAACGAATATAAAGAATCAGCTATCAGTTTTGCAAGACTAATACAAGAGGACATGCAACAAAATACTGTAGAAGGAGCGAGTGATAAATGATAGGAAATTTAAGTTATGAAGAAATAGAAAATCTAATAACTATCATGGCAAGCTCTTCAGAAAATATTCGTAGTGTCTTAAATAGCTATCAAGATAATAATAATATTTCATCAAGAACAGAAAAAATGCTTCATTTTTGCTCAGATATTGATAAATATATTGATAATCTAAAAGATAACATTCTTTTAAATAAAGATGCTGATATTGTTATTGAACGTATCAAACAAAATAATGCATAAAAAAACTTCAGTTTATACTCTGAAGTTTTTTATATATATTTTTTAATTTTACAAGTAGGAAAATAATAATTAAGTATTTGTAAATAATTACATCCTGCCTTAGCAAGTTCAGCAGAGCCATTCAGTGAAAGTCCCAAATTATCGCCATGACCTCTATTGACAAAAGTTATATATTTATCGTCAATTAAAATTGTCATGTCTTTTGATGGAAGATTTAAATTTTGTCTAAACTCTTCACCATCAAATATGGTATAACCTACCTTAACTTTATTGATACATCCACCCTCAGTTAACTCCAATATTTTTATGCCAAATAAATCATCTTTGTCCAAATTTAATAATTGAGCTACTTTCTCCACAGTATATCTTGTAATATTTAAATACATTGAAGATGTTAAGTCCCACAAACTTGGTACCTTAACAAGATATTCAACATTGGGAAGAACATCAGTATTACCGTTATTAGTATTATGTATATAAGGTTTTATAAAAAAATATTATTATATGTTATAAACATACATTCAGTTTCATTTATAGCTCTAAGCATATTCTTACTAATTTTATCATAATCTTTAAACCATAATAATTTGTAATATGAAATATTTCTAAATTTAGCGAAGTGATCATCTATTTCTATATATCCAAGTTTTCCCATTTGTTTATATGCGTAAGTTCGGTATAGAATAGCAACACTTTTTAAAACTTCAATATCGAAATCATAGTTTACATTTGTAAGCATTAATCCTAATAAATAATCGCTTAATTTCATACTAATAGTTTCATATTCATTTTTGACTCTTACAATAAATTTATTATTCGTATAAGGTATTTCTTCATCTAATGTTTCAACATTTACTTTTCTATTACTTATGTCCATACTCTTTACTACTATTCCGTTCATTACTAAATAAACTGGACCATTGGAATAATTAATATTGTTTTGATTTATAAATCGCTTAATTCGCTCTTCTATACTAACATTATCTCTATTAACAAATTCGTTTGATTCCTCTTCGCCCATGCTCATATATAAATAAAGTACATCTCTACCACCATGTTTTTTAATTTCATATCTATAAAACATAATATTCACCTAACAGTATTATGTTCAAATATATACTTACTATACTAAAAATAAAAGAATTTTAAAGTATTTTTTCCATCGCAATCTAATCCCGTTAAGTAGCTTTTATTTAAAAAAATTTCACATAAATTCACTTTTTTAGATTTAAAATACATATCTAGTTTAATAATAATATCTCTTGCTTCAAGTATAGATTTTTTTTATATAAATCATCAAACGATTCATAACTAAAAAATATTTTTATCACATGGATTAAACCAAATTTCATGTCTGGTATTTAAAAAATATTCTTCTCTTTTTGTCTTGTAATGATATGATAAAGCTTCAAATCTAAACACGCTCCTCGGAGTAATTTTATCAATACATTTATATCCAAAACTTTTAATGCCTGTTTTATCAAATCTATATCTTCTAATAAATCCCTTCATTTGTTTAAGAGAATAAAAAGTAGATTTTGTGCATATTATCTACATGAAAAACTTCTCTGAAAACATAATCAATACATTTATTAAGTTCATTATTAAATTTAGTATTATCAAAACAAAACTTATCAATTCTAAATTTAAAAGGATCCATGAATAGTTTTTCTTTTATCATATAATTATCAAAATAAGTTTCCATAAAAGCATGCAAGTTGTTATATTTATAACTATTTTTTATCTTTTTTATCAAATAATCCTGTCTTATAAAAAACAAAAGGATGAACATTACTATCAAGTACGTAATGACAAATAAAACCATATAAAAACACCATTACATAAGAATTATCATATAATTTATTTCTTTCAATATACTCTACTAAAGTAATAAAAAATGACCTCGATTTAGATGTATGAAAAGTATGTTGTAATTCTCTTACCTTTTTACCTGGCTTTAAACTCTCTATATTATAAAACATTAAAGAATCAGTAGATTGTGAAAACATTTTATACTGAAATGTATTTTCATCTATTAACTGTTTTTTATTGTATTAGGTAATTCATTATAAACATCCATTGCAAAAATAGCGTGTGTAGCAGTTGCTGGCATAAAATTCACCTCACTAAAAATATATTACTAATAAATAAGACATTTTCATATTTATCTTATAAAAAATATGCTATAATTACAATAGGTGAGATTATGATACAGAAACAATTTAAAAACCTTGACGAACAAATAGAAATCTTAAAATATAAGGGATTAATAATTACAAACGAAGCTTATGCCAAAAATGTTTTGTTGCGTGAAAATTATTTTTTCCTTAGTGGTTATAGACATTTATTTTTAAAATCAATTACAGAAAAAGTCTATAAACCAGGAACTCATTTTGAAGAATTATATAGTCTTTTCTTATTTGATAGAAGATTAAGAAACATTTTGTTCAAAAACTTATTAATTATTGAAAATAATCTAAAATCAATATCATCATATCAGTTATCCAAAAGGTATGGTTATAAGGAAAAAGACTATTTGAAGGAATCAAATTTCAATACTAGTCCAGAAAAAAAGCGACAAGTAAATGATTTAATTAAAAAAATGAAGCGTCAAATAAGAAGCAATAGTAGAGAAAACACAGCAACAATCCATTATGTGAATAATTATGGTTATATACCACTTTGGATTTTAGTTAAGGTTTTATCGTTTGGTATAGTAAGTGAGATGTATTCAGTTCTAAAGGACGAAGACCAGCAAGCCATAGCGGATGTATATGGTATAGGTAAAGATGACCTAGTAACATATCTGCCAATTCTTTCCAATTATCGTAATTTATGTGCACATGAGGATATTCTATATGAAAATAGAACTCATAAACAAATAGATGATACAATTTATCATAAGATGTTAAACATAGAAAAAAAGTAGATGGTGAATATAAGTATGGTAAAGATGACTTATTCGCTTTAATTATCATAATGAAAGAATTACTTCAACCAGAAGAGTTCAAAAAGTATGATGCTTGAACTAGATAATGCCATTACCACTTTAGATTATAATTTAAATGTTATAAAAATTGGTGAAGTATTAAATAGAATGGGCTTTCCTAAAAAAACTGGAAAAAGAATTAATGACCATTGAAAGGGGAAATAAAATAAATGGATAAAAGCAAAAAAAATTCTAATATAAAGACAGTTTTATTCGTGATATTAGGAGCAGTTTTAGGTGTCATAATATCATTTGTCTTAATCAAATATACAAAATTAAGTGAAATGTTAGAGTTAACTAAAACAATAACAAAAAATGGAAAAACAATTGTTGAAAAAACAAGTATAAGTGATTCTGTTGAAAAAGCAAAAGATGCAGTAGTAATGATTAGTAGTTACAAAGGAGACACTGAAGCATCAACAGGAACAGGTTTTGTTTATAAAACTGATAATAAATATGGTTATATTATGACAAATCAACATGTAATCGAAAATAGTGATAAAGTCATTTTAGTAATGAGTGATGACAGGGAAGTAGAAGGTAAAATTTTAGGTGGAGATGAGTATTTAGACTTAGCAATTATCAGAATAAATAAATCGGATGTAAAAGGTGTCGCTATAATTGGTGATTCTTCAACATCTAATGTAGGAGATACCGTATTTACTATTGGGTCACCAATGGGTTATGAATACAGAGGTACTGCAACAAGTGGAATTCTATCTGGTAAAAATAGAATGGTTTCAGTAAGCGTCAGCAATTCCAATACAGAAGATTATGTAATGAAAGTTTTACAAACAGATGCCGCTATAAACCCAGGTAACAGTGGAGGACCCCTTCTTAATATTAATGGTGAAGTTATTGGAATAAACTCTATGAAATTAGTACAAGAGGAAATAGAGGGTATGGGCTTTGCTATTCCTATAGAATATGCAATGAGTCACGTTGATTCACTTGAAAAAGGAGATAGTATTAAATGGCCAGTACTAGGAATAAGTATGATTAATGCCAAAGATACAGGAACCCTATATAGAAATAACCTATCTGTTCCAAGCACTATTACAAGTGGTGTTGTAGTAGCCAATATTGCAGCTAATTCAGGTGCTAGTAAGTCAGAATTAAAAAAAGGAGACATCATCATCGCAATAAATGGTGAAAAAGTTCAAAATACAGCCTATTTAAGATATGAATTATATAAATATAAACCAGGAGAAAGTATTGAGGTTACATATTATAGAAATGGTAAAGATTATAAAACAAAGGTAACATTATCATCATCATCAGATCAATAATATACACATAATCATTCCAAAAGCATATAATTTTAATAAACAATATCTATGAAGTATTAAATTCATAGATATTTTTATATGGTGATAAATTTGAAAAAAACTATATCTAATAAAAAAAATATATATCAAGTAACAATAGTAAGTATCGCTGTTAATATATTTTTAGCGGTATTAAAGGTTGTTAGCGGTCTAATAACTAAGTCCAATGTTATGATATCAGATGGAGTTCATTCTCTATTTGATGTCTTTGCTACCTTAGTAGTAATAATAGGTATAAAGATATCTCGTAAAAAACCCGATAAGAAACATCAATATGGTCACGAAAGATATGAATGTATTACGTCTATATTACTATCTGTAATAATATTTTTAACTGGTTTATTTATAGGCTATAATGGAATTATAACTATCATTAATAAAAACTATATTACCATGACTATACCAGGCTTTTGAACTTATTTTTATATCTCTCATTTGTATCATAACAAAGGAATTAACATTCAAATATATCAAAAATATCGCTCAAAAAAACAATTCATCAGCTCTAATGGCCGATGCCTGGCATCATAGGGCAGATGAGTTATCCAGTATTGGAGTATTTATAGGAATATTTGGATCAATTATAGGGATAAAAATATTAGAACCTATCTCTTTGTATCGCAATAGCTCTTTTGATTATGAAGTCAGCTGTTGATATTTGGCATGATTCTGTTGATAAAATGGTTGATTGTTCAGTATCAGAGGAAGTTGAAAAAAAATATTAGAAATATAATAAATAATCAAAAAAGATGTACATAAAATTGACGATTTAAAAACAAGACTTTTTTGGTTCTAAAATATATATTGATCTAGAAATTTCGGTTGATAGCAATATAAGCCTAAAAAAAGCCCACCAAATAGCACATAATGTTCATGATGAAGTAGAAGCCAAAATTAAGGAATGTAAACACTGTATGATACATGTTAATCCAGATATAGAAAAAAGTAGTAATTAAAAATATTATATGCTATACTAAGATGGAAAAGAAAATTAAATGAAGGAGAAAAAATGAAGAAATTAAAAGAATACATAATGCGATTTATACAAGGATTTTGTATGGCTATGGCAGATAGTGTTCCAGGAGTATCAGGAGGAACAATAGCCTTTCTATTGGAATTCTATGATGATTTTATAAATTCATTAGATGACTTATTTAAAGGTAATTTACAACAAAAAAAGAAGGCCTTGTCTTTCTTAGTAAAATTAGGTATAGGTTGGGTAGTAGGATTTTTACTATGTGCAACAATACTAGTAAGCTTATTTGATAAAAAGATTTACAGTATGAGTTCATTATTCTTAGGATTTATTATATTTGCAATTCCAATTGTTGTAGCAGAAGAAAAGAAAGTCTTAAAGGGAAAATATAAAAATATATTATTTTTAATACTAGGTATAGCTTTAGTAGTTGTAATTTCATCACTTAATTCTAGTACTAATCTTATAAAAGTTGGCAACATTACTCATCTTACCATTCCACTTGCTATATACATTTTTCTAGCAGGCATGATTGCTATATCAGCAATGATTTTACCTGGTATATCAGGTTCAACTCTACTATTAATATTTGGTCTTTATATTCCAATTATGACAGGTATTAAAGAAAACAATCCATCTTAATTTTTCTTATCTTCCAGCTCTAATCATCTTCGGGTTAGGTGTAATCTGTGGAATAATTTTCTTTGTAGGACTAATTAAGAAAAGTCTAAACAAACATCGTAGTGAGACCGTATATGCTATATTAGAATGATGCTAGGATCACTATACGCAATTTGTCATGGGACCAACAACACTAGATAAACCATTGCCATGTTTAAGTATTCATACATTTAGTATAATATCATTCATTATAGGTGCAATTGTTATATTTGGACTTCAAGGACTAAAAAAAATTAATGGAAAGTAAGTAGGTAAAAATATGGATTTAAATAATGAAACAATTTTAACAAAATATAAACCATTATCACCTTGGGCATACTTTGGATATAATATATTATTTAGTATACCAATTATTGGTTTTATACTCCTTATAGTATTTTCATTTAGTAATGATAATATTAATAGAAGAAACTATGCTAGATCCTTTTTTGTAATATATGCACTTGTTATAATAGTAATTCTTATTTTAGTATCATTAGGAGTACAAGTAGGACTATATAATTTGTTAAAATAGTGCAAAAGGCTTAGAATAAGTCTTTTTTTTGTTTCATACTTTCATTTTTCCTATGAAAACATGCAGAATATAAATTGTATTTACTTGTTAAAGTACTAAATTAATAATTTTATTTAACATCTCTTTGAGATTCTGTAGTATAATACTCGTATAAAAAGTTATACACAATCTACTAGTATTGTCAGTTTGACAAAAACAACCTTTTGTGGTAAAATATGCCACAAAAAAGGAAACATGGAATTATAGAACAATACTAAGAGGATACTAGGGGGATTTGTTATGATTAAAGAAGAATTATTAGAAGCGAAACAAAATTTATTAAAACTTAAAACATTAAAATTAAGCGGTTATCCAACAATAGATAAACCGTGGACTGTTAACTATAATCAAAAGGAGTTAGGAAAAAAGATACCTAAAAGGACAGTTTTTTCAGGAAGTTTATAATAACAATTTTTCTTTTCCCAAAGATTTAGCATTGGAATTTTTTGGAACAAAAATAAATTATTCAACATTTTTTAAAAATATTGAAGCTACAGCCAAAGCATTTCAAGAGTATGGAATTAAAAAAGGAGACTTTGCCACAATCTGTGCAGCAGGTATTCCAGAAACCGTTTATTCATTCTATGCCTTATCAAAATTAGGAGCAGTTGCTAATATGATTGCTCCACATTTTGAAAAAAAAGATTTAATAGCAAGAATTAGTGATTGCGAAAGTGATATATTGATAATAATGGATAAATTTTATCCAGAATTAAAGGACACGATAAAAAATTCAAGAATCAAAAATATAATTATTCTTCCAACATTAAATTCTTCAATATTAAGATTTGCCTCTAAAAAATATAAAATAGATAGCTACAGCAATGAATTATATTGGAATCAATTTATCAAAGATGGAAAGAATAGAGCCGAAATTCAAACTATTCCATATGAAAAAGATTTACCACTAACTATGGTATATTCAAGCGGAACAACCGGTGCATCTAAAGGTATATTATTATCAAATGATAGTTTTCAAAATTCGATTCAATCATATCCAGCATCTGGTGTTGACATTTCAAGAGGACAAAAGTTTTATCAAATTATACCTCCTTGGTATTCAACTGGATTAAGTACATCAATTCATTTACCATTATCTTATGGCACATCTGTATTTATGGATCCAAGATTTGAAAGAGATGTATTTGTAAAAAATATTGTTAAGGCAAAAACCAAACTATTGTGTTGCCCCAACAAGTATGTATGAAGGATTTTTTAGATGAAAAACTGGTTAAAAATAAGGATTTATCATTTTTTTTAATTATCCATTTGAAGGTGGAGAACCACTAAGTGATGAAGTTGCCACTAAAATAGAGACAGTATTTAAACAACATGGAAATAATTCACCATTAAGGGTTGCTTATGGACAATGTGAATGTGGAGCTGCAATAACAACGCAAACTCAAATGGCTGAAAGTACAAGAGGATCTGTTGGAATTCCCCTACCTGGAATTACAATCGGAGTTTTTGATGACGATTTCAATGAACTACCTTATTATGAAAGAGGACAAATCTTGGCAAATACTCCATGTAGTATGTTAGGATATTATAAAAACGACAAGGCAACAGAAGAGTATTTTCATATAGATAAAAATGGTAGAAAGTGGAATTGTACAGGAGACATTGGATATATTGATGAAAAGGGTAATCTGTTTGTTGAAGGTAGAGCATCCGATTATTCAATAATAAATGGAGAAAAAATATATAATTTTGATATAGAAAACATTATAATGGAATTAGATGGAATTAAAATGTGCGATGTATTAGAATTTGATGATGATGACAAAAAAGAATTAGCAGTACATATAATATTTACTGACGAAATTCAAAAAAATATGAAAACAAATAAAAATTATTTGGAAGAAAAATTGCATAGTCTTCAACAATATATTTATGAAAAAACTAATAATGAAAATATGGTACCATGTAGATTTAAAATTAGGGAATCATTCCCATATGCTAAGTCTGGTAAAAGAGATGTTGCAAAAATCAAACAAGAAAAGGATGGATTTATTGTAATTAATAAAACTATTGAAGAAAATAAGCAAAAAAAGTTATCTCGTTAATGAGATAATTTTTTTTGTATAAAATAATTGAAAAACTACTAAAATAGTGAATTTATATGATAATATATTAATATAGGAGAGTGAGTTTATGGTTATCTCGAATCTTACATGGTTAATAATTTTTAGTTTTATGTATGTTATTGCTTTGTCATTCCTATATTTTTCAAAAACAAGATTAGACAATGGTGAAAATAAAATATATAAATATATTCTTATTACAAATTTAGTCGGACTGGTATTACAATTTCTATGTGATTATGTATCATACAAATATGATGTAATATCACCTGTTATAAGTGACTTTATATTACGAATCTATTTAGTGTACTTTATCATTTTTATATCGTTATTAATTTTTTATTTAATTGAAATTTCATTTAAACACAAAAAGATTGCTAATATAATAACTTTGATAGTTGATATATTAATATCTATTGTGGTATTTTTACTTCCATATAATTTACACAGAGATGTTGAACAAAAAATTTATTATACATATGGACCAGCTGTTCAAATAATTTTCTATTTATCTGGTATATTAAGTTTAGTCATATTTGTAATTTTAATTTCAAAAAGAAAAAGTGTTGGTTTAAATAAAAAGGTTCTACCAATTTGGATATATTTATTACTTGGATTAGGCGTTATGGTTATTCAAATGAAATATCCTGAGTTGGTAATAACCACAGCTATGGAAAGCCTAATTTGTTGCCTAATGTATTTTACAATAGAAAATCCTGATCTAAAAATGATTGCTAAATTAGAATTAGCAAAAGATCAAGCAGAGAAAGCCAATCGTGCTAAGAGTGACTTCTTATCTAGCATGTCCCATGAAATTAGAACACCATTAAATGCTATTGTTGGTTTGTCAGAAGATATTTCAAGTTATGAAGATCAAGTGCCAAAGGAAGTTCTTGAGGATACCAAGGATATTAAAAATGCTTCTGATACATTATTAGAAATAGTAGGCAATATTTTAGATATAAATAAAATAGAAAGTGAACATATGGACATCATAGAAAAAGAATATAATTTTAAAAACGAGATATCTAAAATGGCTAAAATAACTTCTACAAGAATAGAAGATAAGCCGATTGAATTTGAATTAAAGATGGCCGAAGATATTCCAGATATATTAATTGGTGATAAAACACATGTAAAAGAAATAATTAATAATCTTCTTACTAATGCAATTAAATATACAGAAAAAGGAAAAAAATAACTTTAAATGTAAAATGTATTAATAAGGGAGATATTAGTAAACTAATTATTAGTGTTCAAGATACCGGGCGAGGAATAAAGAAGGAGAATATAGAAAAGCTATTTACTAAGTTTCAAAGATTAGAAGAAGATATGAATACTACAATTGAAGGAACAGGTCTTGGTTTAGCAATAACTAAATCTCTTGTTAATTTAATGAATGGAACGATAAATGTTCAATCACAGTTTGGAATAGGATCATTATTTATATAGTAAATATCCCACAGAAAATAGGGAAACTAGTTGATGAAACAATAGATAAAACAATAGATTATAATTATATAAAAACCAGTTGAAATAATTGATAACTTAGATGAATTAAAAAGAAAACACTAATAATTTAGAAAATTTAACAGAGAGTAACAGTACTAAAAAAAAAAAGAATATTAATAGTAGATGATAATAAATTAAATATTAAAGTTGTTACTAGACTTTTGTCCGACTTACCATATGAGATAGATGAATGTTACAATGGTAAAGAGTGTTTAGAAAAACTAAAATCAAATAGTTATGACTTGATATTAATGGATATAATGATGCCCGAAATGGATGGAGAGGCAACTATCAAGAAGCTAAGAAATAGTAGTGATTTCAAAACTCCTGTTATTGCTCTTACAGCCGATGCAGTGGCAGGAGCAAATGAAAAAAATACATGAGTGAAGGTTTTATTGATTATCTTGCAAAACCATTTAAAAAGGAAGATTTGGAAAATAAAATTGTTAAGGTTTTGAAGAAAGAAAATATGAAGAAATCAAAAATAGATTGGGATAGTATGCCTACGGTTGTGATAGGTGGAGATATAAACAACATCAAAAATAATAAGCAGTAGAGTATATTATTCCAAGAATATACAAAAAACATTTTTTAGAAAACTTATCTACACTACGAAAAGAGTTAGAATGAGTTTTTTTTGTTTCCTAATCTGTACGTTTTACATATCATATACTAGAGGTGAAAACATGGATTTTAGAAAGAAAATAGGTGTAGTCGTAGATGCTGGTCATGGAGGAGATGATCCGGGAGCAATAAGCGGTTCATTAAAAGAAAAAAGATTTAACATTAAGAGCGGCACAATACATGTATAAGAGACTACAAGAGTTAGGCGTGCCAACATCTATAGTTAGAGATACAGATGAAACGCTAACAAGAAATGAAAGAATCAAAAGAATGACAGATCCATTTGGAAATGGTACCGATGTCATAATAATTTCTAATCACATAAATGCAGGAGGTGGCGATAGTCAAAGTGTAACGAATGTATAACAATTAAAGCTAAATAAATATAGAAAGAAATGGAGAACTGTTATGAATATTAGTTACACTAAGAACGGTGATTATTTATTACCAAATTTAAAATTAGAAGATAAAGAAAGATTTAATATAGGAAAGTATGGATTACTTAAATTAGAGCATTTAAAGAAGAATAAAAGAGGACTATATACTGAACTACTTATGAAAGATAAGTTGAATGAGTATTTGTGTGATATTGATATTACATTTATTGATAAAGAACAAAATTTAATTAAAGAACATACTGAAAAAGAAAATATTACTGAAGAATTAAAAAAAGTAATAATCAAATGTTATGGATAGGTAAAATGAATAATATAAAAAAAAAATAGAGTAGAAGAAATTATTTTAAAGGAATATATCTATGTGTGATATAACTGATAAAGAATTTGAAGAAATATATTTACCTTTTTATAACAATGTTAATGATTATTTGAATAATTATGTTATACCAGATTTAGTAGCCTTTTATTTAGCAAATGGATATAGTAGACATTGTTTATCAGATTGTCCTTTAAGGAATCATATTAACTCTGCAGTAGATGTATTTAATTGTAGATGTAATATGAATAAACTTATACCTAGGGTAAAAGAAATATTAAAAATTAAATATAATTTAATAATAGTAAAGGATAATCCAATGATATTAAAAGAAATATTATTGAAAAGCAGAACTCTGTCAGATAAAACTGATAGAGTTTTTAAATGTGTATTAATTGGTTTGGGAGTAATTTTATTGTTTAGCAAGCACTGAATTTGTACTCCCGTACGAAATTCTATTGTGGGAAATATCCCAAACCCTATTTTGAAAATTAAAATTTGTAAGTATTTCAATGTCAAAATTAAAAATTTGTCGAATTATATGTTATAATAATATTGATTTAAAACTTTAGGAGTGAAAATTATGAAAGAAAAATGTGGAGTAATTTATATATTAACTAATCCATCATTCCCAGAATATATCAAAATTGGATATGCAGATGATGTTGAATTAAGAGTAAAACAATTAAATAATTCTGAAGCGGTTCCTTTTTCTTTTCATATTTATGCAACTTTTGATGTAACTGAGAGATTAACTGATATAAAATTACACAAATTCATAGATACTATAAATCCAGAACTTAGAAGTAAAGAAAAAATAGGAGATAAAATTAGAGTCAGAGAATTTTATCATATGAGTCCAGAAGAAATGTATTCTGCATTTGAAAGTATGGCTGAAATAAATGGAACAACTAATAGGCTTCATTTATGGAAAGAAACAAATGAAGAAATAGAAGATAGGAAAGAAGCTTTATTATTGTCAAAAAATAGACATCATTTTAAAAATATAAATTTTCATTCAAGTTTAACAGGAAAAGATTATTATTCTAAAACAAATGAAGACGGAACTTTGGGTATATATGAAAAAGATACAGATAATGAAGTTCCAAATAATTCAAATCCATCAAAACGTCAAATCTTATATTCAGCACTTGAAGATTTAGGTGGAGATGTATCTAGTGGAAATACTTTATATCAATTAGAGCATAAATTAGAAAAAATTTTAGTTAGTAGGAAGTGATAGTATGGCCAATAAAAACGAAGATTTAAGAAAAGCTAATAAAGCTAAAAAAGATGAATTTTATACACAACTATCAGATATAGAAAAAGAATTAAATAATTATAGAAAAGAATTTAAAGATAAAGTTGTATTTTGAATAATTGTGATGATCCATACGAATCTAATTTTTTTTAAATACTTTGCTATGAATTTCAATTTTTAGGTCTTAAAAAATTAATCGCAACTTGTTATGCTAGTTCACCAGTTGCATATACACAACTATCATTATTTGATATAGAAGGTCTAAAGATAGAAAGAAAAAGTGCACGAAAAGCATACAAAATTGAAATAACAGAAGTGAATGATAATAATGGAGACGGGGCAATTGATTTATCTGATGTTGAATATTTAATTAAAAACAAAAAGAACACTTTATCGTTATTAAATGGTGATGGAGATTTTAGATCAAAAGAGTGTATAGAATTATTAAAAGAATCTGATATAGTTGTTACAAATCCACCATTTAGTTTATTTAGAGAATATGTTAATCAATTAATTGAATATAAAAAACAATTTATTATAATGGGTAATACAAATGCACTGTCATATAAAAGAAATATTTAAATTATTTAAAGAAGATAATATAAGGACTGGTTATACCAATTTTAATGTGGGAATGTATTTCTTTTTGTGCCAGATGAAACAGAAAAAAATATCATAAAATAGTAGATGGCATAAAAATGGTTCGGGTTGCTACTTCATGTTGGTTTACTAATTTACAGGTTAAAAGGCATAATGAAAAATTAATATTATATGAAGTTTATGATAGTGAAAAATATCCAAAGTATGAAAACTTTGATGCTAATTAATGTTGATTCATATACAAAAATTCCGAAGGATTATGATGGATATATGGGGGTTCCAATTACTTTTTTAGATAAGTATAATCCCAATCAATTTAAATTACTTGGATTAGGAATTTCAAATTCAGGTTTAGAAATAGGCGTTAAGCCTTATAAAACAGAACATAAGAAATATAGAAAAAAGAAGTACAACATAAAGGAGCGGTTGATGGAGATTTATATATGTTAGATTCTGAAGGTCATCCGGTTGTTCCCTATGCTAGAATAATACTAATTAAAGACGAGGTGGATTAAATGGAAATCAAATTAAAAGAAATTCCTATTAGTGAAGTTGCTAAAGGATATGTAAATGATGAAGAAAATGGTGTCGTAGGTTATAATGGCAAATTGAATATTAGGCCAAAATTTCAAAGAGAATTTGTTTATAATGAAAAAGAAAGAAATGAAGTTATTAATAGTGTTAATAATGATTTTCCTTTAAATGTAATGTATTGGATTGTTAAAGATGATGGTACTTATGAAGTTTTAGATGGTCAGCAAAGAACAATTAGCATATGTGAATATGTTGATGGCTCATTTTCTATTAACTCTAGGGCTTTTCATAATTTAACTGATACAGAACAAAAAAACATATACTTGATTATAAGTTGTTAGTTTATTTTTGCAAAGGAAATGATAAAGAGATACAAGATTGGTTTAAGATAATTAATATAGCAGGAGAAAAACTAACTGATCAGGAGTTAAGAAATGCAATTTACACTGGTAAATGGCTTATAGATGCAAAAAGACACTTTAGTAAAACTTCATGTCCTGCATATCAAATTGGTGATAAATATATGAATGGTACTACTATAAGGCAAGAATATTTAGAAACTGCTTTAAAATGGATATCATCAAAAGAAAATAAAAGTATAGAAGATTATATGTCAGAGCATCAACATGATGAAGATGCAAATGAATTATGGATGTATTATCAAAATGTTATTGATTGGGTTAAAAGATTATTTCCTAATTACAGAAAAGAAATGAAGGGACTAGATTGGGGTATTTTATTTAATGAATATAAGGATCAAAAATTTAATTCTGATAAACTAGAAGAACAGGTCAAACAATTAATGCAAGATGATGATGTTACAAAAAAATCTGGTATATATTATTATTTAATAACTGGTAAGGAAAAATATTTAAATATTAGGGCATTTACTGATAATCAAAAACGAGAAGCATACGAAAAACAAAATGGTATTTGTTCAAATTGTAAAAAAATCATTTTAATATAGAAGAAATGGAAGCCGATCATATTACTCCTTGGCATGATGGTGGAAAAACAAATTCTGAGAATTGCCAAATGCTATGTAGAGAATGTAATAGAAGAAAATCTGGTATATAATGTAGGAGGTCAAAATGCAGTATAGTAAGTTTGTTATTAAAAATTATCGTGCTATAAAAGGACCATTAGAAATAGATTTAAAAAATAAAATCGTTCCTTTAGTCGGCATTAATGAATGCGGTAAAACAACAATTTTGCAAGCAATTTTTGCTTTTGACTTTGCAAACGACGAACTAAATGGTGGTAAGCATGTAAAAGATATAAGTAATTTATATGCATTAGAAGATGATAAATGTGAAATAAAAAGCAGTTGTTGATGCATCAAAAAATAGAATTAACATCTATAATAAAAGATTTAATAAAGAAGAATAACGATACAAAACTTACAAATAAGGGCAAGTTAGAGGCTTTAGATAGTAATTCTAATAATTTTCACAAAATTGAGAATGATAATAGAATAATTGATAGCCATAATGATATTTATTCTGTAGTTTTAGAAAAAGATTGAGGATAAATTAGAGGATAATTTTCAAATTGAATTAATTAGAGAATTATCAGAAGATGAAGATAGTAGATATAGACTAAGTCATAAAAACTTTAAACCGAATTGATGGATATAATGAAATAAATGAAATTATCGCCATTGAAATAGTAAAAAAAATTACCACCTATACTATATAGTGATGATTTTAATGATAGACCAGCAGGAGAAGTTGTTTTGTCAGAAGAAGGTAATGCTTCTGAATGGGAACGTATATATTCTAGGGTATTTAATAATGCATTGAACAAGTCGGATTTTAGTATTTTTTCGTTATATGATATAGATAATCGTAGAAGAAAATCAATATTATCTGATGTAAGTAAATATTTAAGTGATAATTTAACAGATGCGTGGTCTAGATTCTCAAATGAAAAAAAGAAAATCACAATTTCATTTGATATAGATGAAATAAAAGATAATGATATTATTAAAAGGATTTTACAAATTAATATAATTGAAAATGTTAATGGGCAAGAAAGGACTTTTGGCATTTCTGATAGAAGCAAGGGGTTTATTTGGTATTATAACTTTATAATGAAAATACAATTTAATCCTAAACAGAACATAAAGGAAAATACAATATTTTTTGTTAGATGAACCTGGATCATATTTACATGAAACTGCTCAAAATGAATTATGTAAAAAACTAGTTGAAATATCAAATGAAGAGGGAATTGTGATATACTGTACTCATTCACCACAACTTTTGAATCCATTATATATTCCATTAAATTCTATCAATATTGTATCTAAAACAAAATCAAAAGTTTCATGTTCATCAATAGGAAATGCAAAAACAAACTCTTTAAAAACGACTGCATTTCAACCGGTTTTCGAAGCATTACAAATTCCTGAATTCAAATATATTGAAAATGATAAAAAAATTGTTATAGTTGAGGGTATTTATGATAAATATGCTTTAGAAATGTTTTCATCTGTTAAAGATAATGTTATATATTTTGCAAGTGCAAATGCTAAATCAATAAGAGATAATATACAATATTTCATAGCATTTAATATACCATATATGGCATTGTGGGATAATGATGGTGCAGGTCAGACTCATTATAATAATGCTAAAAAAAATTTGGTGAATTTGAATCGAATAATTTTTACTTATTACCGGATTTACATGATAAGGGAAAAGTAAGAATGGAAGAAATGTTTGAAAAAGAGGATATGGATTTAATTAATAATGCTATTAATTTACCACTTGACTCATCATATACAATAACTATGGGTACTTTATACTATTCAAAGGATAGAGCAAAAATTTTAAAAACAATAAAAAATAAAATATCTTCAAAAATGAAATCTAGTTTTTCAAAAGTTAGTTCAATTATAGACGAGCAATTTAAATAAAAAATTATTTGTCGAATATTGTCGAACGATTACTTATTGAAATAGAAGTAATTGATGATATAATGATACTAGTCATACGGGAATGTGACTATTACATATAAACATATATAAATATAAAATAGTAAATATTAAAAAGAAATTAGAAAGCTTTATTATACATTAAAGAATAATGTATGATAATTAATCAGTGAAGAACTGAATACATATTAATCCAACAAAAAAGATTGGAAATATTCCCTTAATTTTTTTGTTGTGGACTAATGTGTTCAGTTCTTTTTATGTGTTCCTAAAAAGACTGGTAAAGAAAGGAGGATAATATGGAACTACTAAACTTGATAATCTTATATTGGAGAAATGATGGAAAAAGAACCATTTATAAGTTTAGTATTACCAGAATCAGTATTAGGAGATAATAGATTAACTTACTTTGAGAGAATATTATTAATAGACATAGTGTCACTATGTAAGAAAAATGGCTATTGTTGGCCTACTAATAGGTATTTTATGAAGAAGTTTGATTGTACCAAGCCAACTGTATCAAAAAGTATAAGTAGTTTATCAAAAAATGGATATATTGATATAGAAATTAATAATAGTGAAACAAATAATTCAAAGAGGATAATTAAATTATCCGAGGTATTAAAGAAAAGAATAACAAGTATTCAAAGAAATACTAATACTAGTATTCAAAATAATTTTAACCATTATAATAAATATAATAGAAATAAAAAAAGATATATTAGATAGAAATTTATTATGTTGATGAATTTGGTATTGAATACTGGCATGGTGAACCTATTGAATCAAAAGAAGCAACTAAAGAAGAACAAAAAGAGATGGAGAAAATGCTAGAAAGTTTTAAAGAAAAGGAGGAAGATATAAATTGATAAAGACACTCATAAACTTAAATGAGGTGGCTTATGTTTAATATAATAGAAACTTTCAAAGATGATTCTCCTAATTTTAATGAACTGGTAATTAAATTTATTAAAAGTAAGGTAAATAGTGACTGACACAATGTGCCAAATTAAATTTGTATGGTATAATTTAATTGGCTTTAGTTGTTATACAACAAGGAAAGGAGAGTAAGCTTGTATAACACTTTAAATGTGATGCCAGATTACTACAAAGCAGGAATTTATATAAGATTATCAGAAGCTGATGAAGGAAAATCTTACGAATCTGAAAGTGAGAGCGTCCTTAATCAAAGGAATATACTAATGAATTTTATCAAAGAAAAAGGATTTTTATTTTTGTAGATGAATATGTAGATGATGGATATTCTGGTACTACTTTTGATAGACCAGGATTTCAGAGATTAATTGAAGATATTAAAGCTAAAAGAATTAATCTTGTAGTAGTAAAAGACTTATCAAGATTAGGTAGAGATCATATTTTAACGGGATATTATGTTGAAACTTTCTTTCCAGAAAATGGAATAAGATTTATTTCTATGTTGGAAGGATACGATAATGCGATTAATCAAGCAAGCAATGATTCAGCAACATGGTTATTTGCTTGTAATGATTATTATAGTAAACAAAATTCTATTAAAATTCGTAATGTTTTAAATGACAAAAGAAGAAATGGCAAATTTATTGGAAGTGCTCCAAGTTATGGATATTTAAGAGATCCAAATGATAAAGGGCATTTAATACCAGATCCAGAGTATGCATGGGTAGTAAAAAAGATATTTGATATGGCTTATAACGGAGTAGGACTTTCTGAAATAACTACTTATTTGAACGATAATAATATTAAAACACCTAGTAGTTTGAAGAGAAAGAATCCTAATTCAAAAGCTAAATATAATCCTATGTGGACTATTTCTTCTGTAAAAAAAATTTTGAAAAATCAAATGTATGTAGGTGATATGGTACAAAGTGTACAAACTAAAGTATCATATAAATCCAAAAAGAAAAAATCATTACCGAAAAGTAATTGGGATATAGTTAAAAATACCCATGAACCACTAGTAGATAGATTTATATTTGAAAGTGTTCAAAATAATATTAAAAGAACTACTAAAACTACTATTACTAAGAGAGAAAAAAGGCTATTCGAAAATTTATTATATTGTAAGGAATGTGGCAATACTTTAACAATTTCTTATAGAAAAAATCATGATTATTGGACTATTAATTGCAATAGATATTCAAGAGATCCTAAAAGAAGAATGTGTGAACCTCATTTCAGTCCGTATGAAAAATTAGAGGAAGCATTGCTAGAAGTTATTAGAAATACTTGTAAAAAGTATTTAAATAAATTAGATGTATCAGAAATATCTAAAAGTATTAATAAAAAAGATAATAGTGAAGTTAATAACAATATAAACGATTTAAGAAGCAAGAAAAAGCTTTAATTAGTAAATTAGATATGTTATATCAGGATAAATTTAATGGCATAGTATCTGAAGAAATGTATTTAAGAATTTCTAGAGAAACAGAAAATTCTCTAGTTAGAATAAGAGAAAAGATTCAAAGTCTACAAGATGCAAAAAATGATAAAAAGGTTAATAAGAATGATTTAAAAAACTACGAAGATAAAATAAGAGAATTGATTGATATTGATAATCCATCAAGAGAGTTAATTGGTGCTTTAATAGATAAAATTATTATAGATAAAGATAGAAACATAGAAATTATCTATAAATTTAGTGTGTTAAATGCTTAGAACTTTGTCGCAAAAATGCGACAAGGTGTACATAAAAGTTTGATAAACTACTTATACAAGACAAA
>VOFK01002595.1_pt1 | contig 70403 bp, 64 predicted proteins | sample 5384121 | NCBI WGS metagenome assembly VOFK01 (sample SAMN12384730, study PRJNA508395) | human gut metagenome | isolation source: healthy gut J | host: Homo sapiens | reverse complement strand
TTCCGATAAAGGAAACTACCAAAGTCTTTGCGGAACTTGGAACATTTGATAATGTAAATTTACCATCCATGTCAGTAACTGTACCTACAGTAGTACCTTTTACTAAAATAGAGGCGCCAACTACGGGTAATCCGTCCTCCTCCGAAATAACAGTACCTGTTACCTTCGTGATCTGAGCGGTTACCAAACCTATACCTACAAAAAGGCAGGTCAATAACAGCATTAATTTTCTTTTCATAAAATTCTCTCTTAAAGTTTAACTTTACATTAATATAAATTCATTCACTCTAACAAATGACAAAGGTATGAATAAAATTGTAATATCAAACAAATTATTGTAAAAAACATACTAAACTGCTATATTTTTATGCTTTTAGGCATTTAAAACTCACAAAAGACGAAAATAAACCTCATATTTATTCTTTTTTTAAGTCATTAAAAAGAGAAACTTTCAATTTATAAGTGATCAGGTAAACATACATTAACCTATAAATGTTAACGAATCGTCTAATAAATATAAAGATGAGAACAAAATAGTAGGATAATGCTTTTCTACTTTTCTTTATTGCGTCTTATTATAGAATTTCAATTAAAGAATTAAATTATGAGGAAAATCAGTTATCGTTTCGTTTACAATCGAAAAAAAAGTTTAAATGACAGAGGGACCGCTTTGGTCCAAGTTGAAGCCTACTTGAATAAAAAGAAAGTGTATTTTTCCACACATGTTTATTTACGGCCAGAACAATGGGATGTAAAAAGGAAAATCATCAAAGATCATCCTAACCAAGATGCGCTGAATGGCATGCTTAATGAATTTATTATTGAATTAGAGAAAAAAGAATTAAGTTTGTGGAGGCAAGGAAAGACAATAACCTTAAGCCTCATAAAAGAAGAGTTCAAATCGAATACAGATGCTTCATTCTTAGGGTTTGCGCGTAAAGAAATAATGTCTTCTCAGCTAAAAGATAGCACTAAGCGCAACCATTTAACAACAATATCCCTTTTACAATCGTTCAAACCGACAATTGAGTTTGAAGACTTAACCTATAATTTCGTTACGGATTTTGAAAAATTTCTTTATGAATCTGGATATCAAACAAATACAGTAGCCAAGCATATGAAGCATTTGAAATCTTTTGTTAATGCTGCAATTAATAAAGGATACATTGATCCCAATAACTATGCCTTCAGAAGATATAAAATTAAAATGAAGGAAGGAAAACATGTTTTTTTATTACCGGAAGAAATGAAAAGATTGGAAGAAGTGTCTTTGACAGGAAGAAATAGTTGTCTGGAACATACTCTTGATGCATTTTTATTTTGCTGCTATACGGGATTGCGGTATTCTGATTTTGTGAATTTGAATGAGAAAAATATCGTAAAAATGGATGGAAAATTATGGCTAATCTTTGACTCTGTCAAAACAGGTACAGAAGTGAAATTGCCTTTAAACTTGCTGTTTGAAGGCAAGGCTTTAACTTTATTACAAAAATACCAGGGAAAATGGAGCTCATTTTTTTCAATTAAAAATAACTCAAGTGTAAATAAAGAGCTGATACGAATTGGCAAATTGGCAAAATAAGCAAACACTTTTCATTCCATTCTGCAAGGCATACTAATGCTACTTTATTGATATATAAAGGTGCTAATATAACAACCGTGCAAAAATTATTAGGACATAAAAACCTTGCTACAACACAAATTTATGGAGAAGTTATGGGAAGTACAATTATACGAGACTTGAAAAAATGTCAAAAAAGATAATTAACTCTATTGTCTATACATTATCTCTTATAAAGATGAAGAAGAATCATTTTCAAAAGTGAATATAGCCTTATCTTCTTAATAAAGTTTATCGTTTTGTGAACATGATAATTTTTTGTTGTGATTGCAATACGATAAACTAAAAAGAAATAAAATGTGACAATATTTCCATCTCAGCCTAACCGGTAGAAAATAGGTATCAAGGTTATTGAATTTCTGCAAAATTCATATATGTGTATCATATAATATGCGCATATAAAATTCTATATCAGAAAATGATAATAATAGTTTGCTAATTTACTTCATGTCCTACTATCTTCTTTTGTAATCTAAAGTGCAAACAATCTTTGGAAGTTTTGAAATATTTAAAAAGTTGAGAAATATCAATCTTAGTACTTCAGGTATTTTATGAACAGAGTAACAACGAACAGGAATGCTGCAAGTCAATTCTTTTTCAGTAGAAGAAAGGTAGAAAATTATTATTATCATACTCTTTTTAAACGGCTTAAATCAAGGAAAACGAATAAGAGATTCAGTAATACATATGCTGGTTATCAATTATTTACATAAATAATTAGTTCCGCAAAGACTTTGGTAGTTTCCTTTATCGGAATGAAGAGTCAAGAATTGGATGTCAAGTCTAATTTACATATTAGTTTGAAACCCGATACTGAAACTCTTGATGAAGTTGTGGTGGTTGCGTATGGTGCTGCTAAGAAAAATTCATTAACAGGTTCGGTAGCTACTGTGAAATCGGATGCTTTAGAGAAAGTCCCAACTGCTTCTTTTGAGAAAGCGTTACAAGGATTATCCGCAGGCGTACAAGTAGAAAGTCAATCAGGTCAACCTGGTTCAGTAAGCCAAGTACGTATCCGCGGTATTGGGTCTATGTCCGCATCCAGCCAGCCTTTGTATGTTATTGATGGCGTTCCTGTTTCATCAAAGAATATATCAAAAGTCGCAGATGAAGATAGTTATGGAACTTCTGTAAATCCATTATCCAATTTGAATCCTAATGACATAGAATCCATATCGGTTCTGAAAGATGCGTCTGCCGCTTCATTATATGGTTCGCGTGCTGCTAACGGGGTTGTCATGATAACTACAAAGCAAGGTGCTTCCGGACAAGCAAAGATCGAATTTAAAGCTCAAGTAAGTTCTTCACATTTACCTTCCAATGGCTATGATTTAATGAGTTCTACAGAACATTATAAGACTTGTTACAAATAGGATTCTATACTCAAAACATAAGCGACGGAATGACTTCCGAAGCAGCTAGTATTGCAGCTAATGCATCTGTACAAGATATCTATAAAAGCCAATCCTTTTTAATATGGCTAATCCTTTTACCTTGGAGAGGGTATTTTGGCAAGTGGTGCAAAAGCTATGATAAATACAGACTATTTAGACGAACTGTTTAAGACAGCAACTACCCAGCAATATGATTTAAGCATCAGTGGTGGTAGTGACAAATCTAAATATTTTATATCTTTGGGATATATGGACCAAGATGGTTTGGCCGTTGGTTCGGATTTATCACGTTATTCTGCCCGCATTAATGTCAGCAGTAAAATTAAGCCTTGGGCAGAAATCGGTGTAACATCCACAATGTCAGGCAATGAGCAAAACACCCCTCCGGGCGGTGGAGGTGGTTCATCACCTTTAACCAATGCTTTTTGTCCCTAATGCTATCTCGCTCTATAAATTGGATAATGATTTTAATAAAATCTATGATGAAAAAGGCAATCCTGTTTATAACTATGGAACCCTGTGTTCAATGACATGAACACACTGGCTTTTTTCGAAAATGGATATCTACAATACTAAAACGCATCGGGCATTAATTAGTCCATTTATTGATTTGAATATTTTCGGTGTACATTGGCGTAACAGTTTCTCTTATGACTATACCAATATGGATGAAATGCGTTGGTATAATCCAGAACATGGTAATGGTGCGGCAGTAGATGGACGATTAAGCAAATATGCTATTTAGTGACATCACATCCACATTTACCAAAGATGTTGAATTATGCTTTTTCTTTGTTTAATGATCATCATATTGGTTTGCTGGCCGGTTATGAAGCATATAAGAACACTTATTCCATGCTTCATGCCCATGCTACAGGCTTTTCTAATAGTGAAATGATTGAATTAAGTATGGCCTCTACCCTTATGAAACTAAATCAAAGAAAGATCACGAGCGTATGCAATCATTTTTCGGGCGCATAAACTATGATTATTTAAACAAATACTTTCTTTCATTCAGTATTCGTACCGATGGCTCCTCACGGTTTGCACCGACATCGTTGGGGAACGTTCTGGTCTATCGGTGGCAAATCGGCGTATCAGTGAAGAGAATTTTTTAAAGGTATTGAATGGGTTGATGATTTAAAATTACGTGCCGCTTATGGAACTTCAGGTAACAAACAATCTGATTATTTGTATGGCTTCCAAGGCTTATATGATACAGAAACAATTACAATGGTCAAAATGGCATTACACACTTGCAAATTCCTAATGATGAATTATCATGGGAAAAGTCTAAAAAATTTTAATGTAGGTATTGATTTTGGAATATTTGGATGTTTGAATGGTAGTATTGAATATTACAATAAAACTTCAGATGCCTTATTACTTGAAAAACCATTGGCGCCCTCAACCGGATTTGAAAATGCTATATCAAACCTAGGTGGTATGCGTAATCAAGGTATAGAAATTGATTTGCATTCAACAAATATCAATACGAAAGATTTCACTTGACAACGGACTTTAATATTGCTTTTTAACAATAATAAAAATAACATCTTATCCTCAAAAAGAAGAAGTGGTTGGCACCAAAATTCGACTGTAGGCTATAGTATCTTTCATGAATTCTATATGCAAGAATGGGCCGGTGTAGACCCCCCTGTTAATGGAGACCCACTGTGGTATATGGATGTAACTGATGATAAAGGCAACCCTACAGGAGAACGTACCACAAACAATACATACTCTAAAGCTACAAAATATAAATTAGGGTCTGCACTTCCTTCAGCAACCGGAGGTTTGACTAATACTGTTTCATGGAAAGGTGTAGATTTCTCATTCATGTTTACTTACGGATTTGGAGGTAAGATATATGATGTATATGAGGAAAATTTATTAAATGATGGAAATAAGACCGATATCAGTTGATAACAGAACAAGCAGATAGTTGGACACCGGAAAACACAAAATGCTTCCAATCCAAAATTTATTCCAAATAATTCCAATACTTAATGGAAGATCAAGTCGTTATTCACATAATGCAGATTTTATTAAGTTAAAGAATATCAGTTTAGGTTATTCACTACCCAAATCACTGATCAAAAAAAAAAAATCTATTACAGAATGTACGTATCTATGTCAGTGCAGACAACTTGATAACTTGAATTTGGATAAAAAATTCAAAAAGTTATGATGTAGAATTAGGTGGTGTGATGGTTTGCTTGATGGAGGCGGTACAGTTCCATTGGCGAGAACATTTACTGCGGAATTAATCTTAACTTTCTAACTTATAAACCAGATATATATGAAAAAAATATCCTATATTTTTGCTTCTATACTGTTGGGATCAGCTTCATTAAGCGGCTGCAATGATTTTTGATGTAACTCCTCTGACCAAGATTCAGATGCAAGTGTTTTCACTAGTACTGAAGGAGCACAGCAGGTGTTAATTTCGGTGCTTATGATCGGCTTTAAATGGCCATTACGCTCATTATACCAATCAATATATTTTATGCCTGATGTGATGGCTGATGATGCAATGGTAAACAGTACAGGTAACTTTATAATCGTTTTGTTTTCACCTATCATCATTTCTGGCTACTCCAAGCAGTACTTTATTCTGTGGATCCGATTGATTGTTATAGCTAATTGATAACTCGGTAATGCTATTTTAGATAATTTCAGAAACACACGTGGAAAGTAGTGAACGCATCGTATTGAAGGAGAGTCTTTGGCATTGCATACCTATGCATATCACTATTTGATTAGAATGTATGCAAAACCTGTTAATAAATATCCTGATAATCCAGAGTTATTCTTCGTTTAACATCTTCAACTACAGACATACCTCGCTCTACGGTAAAAAGATTGCTATGTTCAAATGGTGAATGATATTGAAAAAGGCTTGTACTTTATTGACAGGTAAATATCCTCTTCTTCAAAATGTTACATAACAGAACAGGCGAATCATGGAATTGCTGCTAGAATTTATTTAGACTTAGGCGATTACACTAATGGAACGTCACATGCAAACAAAGCTTTATCAGAAATTACATTGATGTCAAAAAAGCTGATTATAAAAACAAGTTCTGTGAAAATAACACTGAAACAATATGGTATTTTTTACATGTACCTCTACTGACAAGCAATCATTCTTATCGTTGCCAGCATTTTGGTACTATTGTGACCAAGATTCTACTTATGTAAAAAGACGGGTACAGTTCTCTAGGTGTTGCAAAAGAGTTGATTGATATTTTTGATGATACAGATATCCGTAAAACTTTATTTGTAAAGATAGATGGCAAATATTACAAAACGCAATGGCAGCTATGTCACATGCAAAATTAACAGCCGGAAGAATGACGATAGCGATGGAACAAAAAGGATCTGGTACAGTAGCTTTTGCTGAAGGTGATTATAATATGATGCGTGGTTCTGAAATGTATTTAATTATAGCTGAACTAGCCGCTGATAATAATCATGAAGATGAAGCCTTTAGCTGCTTTGAATAAAGTGAGGGAAGCACGCGGTATAAGTGCATATTCAGGCAACAGGTGATGTTTTTAAAAACAGAGATACAGAATGAACGTCGTCGTGAACTTTTTGCTGAAGGTCACCGTTTATTTGATCTTAAGCGCAGAGATTTACCAATGGACCGTTCAAATTTAACATTGATTGGAGCAGAGTCGGATTGATTCCTGCCGGTTCAGACAAATTAGAAATGCCCATACCTCAAAATGAAAATTGATGCGAACGGTGCGTTAACAATAGCAGACCAGAATCCTGCATATAAATAACTAATATACAGCAAATATTGTTATTCGGTACTAAGGAAAGAACTGATATTTTCATTTAAATTGAGAATATCAGTTCTTTTATAATATATAGTCAAAAATATATTTAAAACAAAAATGAAGTAAACACTTTATTTCAGTAGAATAAAGGTAGAAAAATTATTTTTTTATACTTCTCAAACAATTTATATAGCAGAAAAAGCAGGTAAAGCGAAGAAATACTTTTGTGTTGATTGTCAGTTATTTACATAAATAATTAGTTCCGCAAAGACTTTGGTAGTTTCCTTTATCGGAATGGCTACACAAGAAGTAGCTATAAAACAGACTGTTAATATCACTTTGAAGTCGGATGCCGAAGTGCTTGAAGAAGTGGTAGTAACAGGATATGGAGTTCAACGCAAAGCTTCATTTACTGGTGCTGCTGCTATTATTGGTGAAGATGTTATAGCCAAAAAATCTGATGCTAATTTTGTGAAAGCACTAGAAGGAGCTGTACCAGGCGTACAAATGAGCAACTCTACCAGTATGCCTGGTGTTTGGAGCGAGATTTATGTTCGTGGACGTGGTTCTTTGAATTCAGGCACTCAGCCATTATATGTAATAGATGGAATGCCTGTCAACTCTGAAACAGATGGTATGAGTACGACTACAAATAATAATTTTGATCCGATGGCCGCAATCAACCCTTCTGATATTGAAAGTGTTACAGTTCTAAAAGATGCTGCGGCTACAGCCATTTATGGTTCACGCGCAGCTAATGGCGTTATTGTAATCACTACTAAAAAAGGAAAAGAGGGAAAAATGAGCATCAACTTAGACATTAAACAAGGATTTGTTTCAATGGGAAATCATAATATGGATTACGCCAATGCTCAAGAATCTATGAATCTATTTGCTCACGGACGTTCTGTTGCTTATGGTAACACCTATGATGAGAGCTATGATTATTTGAAAAAAGTATATCAAGGTTATGGTTGGGATGGTGTTTCATCCTACGATTGGATGGATGCTATCACCCGTAAAGGATACTACCAAGACTACAATGTAAACCTCCAAGGACGTTCTGGTTCTACTGGTTATTATGTTAGTTTAGGTTATTTAGATACTGAAGGATTGATTATTGGTTCTGACATGAAACGTTATTCAGGACGTTTGAACCTAGACTCTAAGTTCAGTTGCTTTACTATCGGTGTCAACGCTTCATACAGTAATTCTACCCAAAACGGCTTTTCACAAGCTACAAGTGGCTCTATGTCCAGCGCTACTGTAGCAGCTATAAGTTCTATGAATCCTATGATGCCTTTCTATAATGAAGATGGAAGTTATGCCAATATCAGTAATTATAATCCTCTAGCTTTATATGATGAAAAAGCTGGTGAAATCAATGAAAACAATAATCAAACATTGAACTTCAACCCATATTTGCAGATTGATCTCGGAAAAGGTATTTATGCAAAAACTACCTTAGGTGTAAATATTGCTGATTTACGTCAATATCAATATTGGAGTGCATTATATAATCCACAAGCTGTTGATTATAATGGATTAGGTCAACAGTACAATTCTCGTTATACAACAATTACGTGGAACAATGTATTAGGTTGGAACTATACTTTTGACAAACACAATATTAACTTGTTATTAGGTCAAGAGATGCAACGAAAGAATTATTTCTATGAATATTATTCAGGCTCTGATTTCCCATTTGCAGCTGATGGAAAAACCGACCTTTCTACTGCTGGAACTCCTCAAGGATCGGAATATTATAAGAAAGAAGCTCGATTGGCATCATATTTTATGGATGCACACTACTCTTACGAGGATAAATATTATGTATCTGGTTCATTCCGCCGTGACGGTTCCTCTGTTTTCGGTTCAAATCATCGTTGGGGTAACTTTTGGTCTGTTGGTGGAAAATGGCGTGTAAGTGGAGAAGAATTTCTTAAAGATAATTCTATTATTACCAATGCCACTCTTCGGGCCTCTTACGGAACCGTAGGTAATCAAGATATCGATTGGTATGCAGCACGTGGTTTCTATTCTTCCGGATACAATTATAACGAAAAGCCTGGTATGACTCCCACTAGCATCTCTAATTCAGATTTGACATGGGAAACTTCAAAAAAATTTGATATAGGTTTTGATTTATCTTTAATTAATCGTATCCATCTTACTTTCGATTATTATAATGAAGAGACGAGTGACGCATTGTTTGAAGTACCATTGTCCATGACTACAGGTATGTCTACAGTATACCAAAATATTGGTGCAATCCGCAACCGTGGTATTGAAGCATCTATCAATGCATCTGTTATCAACAACAATAATCTTACATGGAATATTTATGCAAATATGACATGGAACAAAAATAAGATCATCAAACTATCTACAGATGAACCCATAGAATATACTTATCAAATTATTGAAGAAGGACGCCTATCGCCAATTCTATATGAAAGAATATGCAGGCGTTGACCGCGAAAATGGTAAACCATTATGGTATCTGAATGAAGAAGGCAACGAAACGACCTCCGACTATAATGCAGCAGCCAAACGTTATGTAGGCGATGCTGACCCCAAAGTTTTAGGTGGATTCGGTACAAATTTAAGCTGGAAAGGATTTGACTTTAACATGAACTTTACCTATAGATTAGGAGGAAAAGTTTTCGATTCCGGAGCTTCATTCACCGGATTTGGTATGGCCAATCGTACTCCGTTGAAAGACGTTGCATTAAATTCATGGACAGAAGAAAATAAAGATGCCAAATATCCACAATATATTTATGGAGATCCCAATAAAGCAACTCAAACTTCTTCTAGATTCTTATATAGCAGTAATTTCTTACGTATCAGTAACATGACCTTAGGTTACACTGTGCCCGTAAATCTAACAAAGAAAATATTCATTCAAAAATTACGAGCTTATATATCCATTGATAATTTATATACATTTACATCCAATGATTTTGTTGGATATAATCCTGAAACCTATTCCAATGGTGTAATTGCGTGGCAATATCCAGCAACCCGTACATTCATCGGAGGTATTCAATTAAGTTTTTAAATAAGGTAAAATTTAATAAAGGAAAGATATGAAAAAATATATTTTAAATGCAATTGCCATTTTTACATTTGCAACAGGACTTTCCTCATGTGGTGACAGTTTTCTTGAAACTGACAACTATAAAGGAGTGGACCTAGAAGGAGGGCTCAACACTGTAACTAACGTTAGTACAGCATTAAATGGAACTTATTATCAATTATTTTATTATGCATTTGCTGGTAACTATGCTTTAGCTATTGGTGATATTCCTACAGATATTACTTATTGGAATACTAAAACCGGACATTTTGATGGTATTTATACCTATACTTTTTTACAGATACAGATACTTATTTAAAAAGTATTTGGGAGTATGGTTATAAAACAGCTGATAATGCAGCACGTGTAATTCAAGCTTCTCAAGCACTATATAACAATGCAAGCGATGATGAAAAAACAGAACTTAATATGTATATGGCTGAAGCTTATGCTCTAAGAGGTTACGCACAATTATTGCTTACTAATATTTATGGGCACCAAATAAAAGTGAATGGACAAGATTTTTCTTCCGAACTAGGAATCGTCATAATTGACCAACCCAAAGAAGCATTGACTAAAATCAGCCGTTCTACTGTTGGCGAAAGCTATGAAGCCATCATCAATGACCTAAAAAATGCATTATCCCATTTTGAAGCAGCTGGTAAAGACAGAGGAGAACTCCAATATTTAGGAAAAGCTGCTACTAATGGTTTATTGGCCCGTACCTACCTATATTTAGAAAATTGGGATGAAGCAAGAAACTATGCAGAACAAGCACTAAAAATAGCGGGTATTACTACTTTAACCAACGATGCTAATGCATACAAAGCTCTTTATAATAGTGAAATATCAAATTCCGAAAGTATGTTTGCTTTAGCTATTACTAATACAACAAACTGGTCAGCTAATTCATATGGAACTTTGTGGTCTACATACAACTTTAGTCCTAGTCCTAAACTAATTTCAATGTATGCAACTAACGATTGCCGTAAAATTCTTATTGATGGAAGAGATAAAACTTCTACAGAATCTGAACCTGTTTACACAGGTGGTAAAATTGCTCACTTTTCGTCAGGTAACCCTGCTCGTGGAACTAATTATATTGTAAATGCTCCGGAAATGTATTTAATTAAGGCTGAAGCAAATGTACAATTAAACAAATTGAATGAAGCCAAAGAAGCTTTATTAGTAGTAGCCAAGCGTAATTTAGATATAAAATCAACAAACGATTTACCGAGCGAAAAAGAAAATCTTATGAGTTTTATAAAAGACGAACGTGCTCGTGAGTTATTCCAAGAAGGTATGCGTCTATATGATTTGCGTCGCTGGAATGAAAGAGTCAGTGTATATGCCAACAGTGCTCCAGCCATCAAATTTACTTATACTAATTACGAAATATCAAATTTAGTATTTCCTATTCCTAGTGCAGAAATCAACGCTGGATTCGGAGTAACTCAGAACAATTGGACAAATACTCTTCCAAAATAAATAATCACATTTTTTATTTTGAAAGAAAAATGCTTTTCAAGGGATGCCCCCATACACAGGAGCATCCCTTGAAAACAAATATCGGGCATTCCTTATGCAAATACATTGTTTGTGCCAACAGACTTATCCATCAACATCTTCCATTCAATTTTATAAGAAAGAAGCGATTTCCCGCCAATCCCTCATATCAAAACCAGGTTTAAAAGGCAAGCTCTTCTCACCTTTTATATTATAATAAACATTTCCCATCCCTACGTTTTTCGCACCTTCAACGTCATTCTTCCAATTATCTCCAATCATTAAAGAAGTATGCAGCTCGGACTGCGTAGCCGACATGGCAAAATAAAAAATCTCCGGAAACGGTTTATGTACTCCTATATCCTCTGACAAAACTATTTTCTTAAAATATCCTTCCACACCGGCAGAACGCATCTTCTGCTCTTGCAATTCCCTAAATCCATTGGACAAAATATACAGATTATAAGCGGATGCCAAATATTCCAAAGCCTCTCTTGCATGAGGCATCAGTTTCTTCTTGTAAACTATATCATCAAAAAAATTATCCGAATAGGCTTTCACCAACGCTTTATCTGCAACGCCTACCTGCAACAACGGATAGGCAAATCTTTGCTCATTCAACTCATCTTTTGTAATCCTACCAGCACCATATTCATTCCACAACTCCTCATTCTTCCCGCTATACAAAGTATAAAAATGCGAAAAAGAACGAAAATAACGATCAAAATGATATTTATCATACATGTCTTGGAATGTATCACGAGCGTTTTCAGTAAAAGCCCATACCGTATCATCCAAATCAATAAATATACTTCTATACATACAACATAAAGCAGATTAAAAAAGGGTTGCGTCACTCACGGCACAACCCTTTCACAGAACAATAATTTAAATTCCTTATTTCACCTGAATAACAAGATAGCGTGATACGCTCCAGAATTCAGTAGGATTTGTAATCTTCAAAGTCAGCTGGCCTTTCGCATCTTTCACCAGTTCATATGAACCAGCCGGATGTGTAGTCAGCAATTCGGCACGTTTAGAATACAACTTGATTTCCTTATCAGTACGAATATCAATCTGAGTAAAATAATCCTTATTAAAATCCGCACTTTTCAGGACATCACCTTTTTCAAGAATTTTCTGGTCCTTCAATTCAGATTTTGTACCAAAAACAAACCAAGCAGCATTCAAAGCTTTATCCTGGCTGGCTACAGTTGCAGCCTTCGCCTCATTTTCAGCGGTCAGTTCACTTACATTCTGGCTTAAACCGGCCACAGCATCGTCCAGCTCAGCGATACGAATATTTTGAAGCCAATTCAGCCTGCAAAGTCTCAATCTGCTGCTGTTTAGCTTCCAACTCCTTCGTCAGGTTGGCTACAGCTTTCTTCAACTGAGCGGAATTATACTGACTATTCTTCAATTGCTTCTCCAGTTTCGCAATCTGCTCACGGTTTGACTGTAATTTTTCACTGATGAAGCGAATATCTTCTTTTATCTTATCAGCACTATTCTCACGAATAGAACCACTCTGTAAGTCTACACGATTCTCAGCTTCATTTATCTGACGAAAACCTTCCTGTACTTCATTGAAAGCACCCATGATATCGTCCAATTCAGCATTTCTGTTTGACAGTTCCACCATCAAAGAATCATTTTGAGCCTTCAAGGCATCTTTCTGAGCTCCATTACCGCATGAAGTCAATAAAGCTACAGATAACAACGATAAAAATACTAGTTTTTTCATTTGCTTTACATTTTAAGTTTATTCATTTTTAGTCCTCTTTCCCACCGAGTACGATTACGATTTCACCTCGCGGCTCGTTTTGAGTGAAATGCGCTATAACTTCAGTTAATGTGCCCCGAACACTTTCTTCGTGAATTTTTGAAATCTCACGACATACGGAAACAGGCCTTTCGGCACCGAAAAACTCGGCAAATTGAGTTAAGGTTTTCACCAAACGGTAGGGTGATTCATAAAATATCATCGTCCGTTTTTCTTCTTGCAAAGAGGTCAAACGGGTCACTCTTCCTTTTTTTTGTGGCAGGAATCCTTCAAAGCAGAAACGTTCATCAGGCAATCCCGACGCCACCAGCGCAGGTACAAAAGCAGTAGCTCCAGGCAAACATTGCACCTCAATGCCACTCTTCACACACTCACGCACTATTAAAAATCCGGGATCAGAAATACCAGGAGTTCCGGCATCAGATATTAAAGCAACAGTTTCGCCCGCTTTGATGCGATTCACAATACCTTCCACTGTTTTATGCTCATTAAACTTATGATGAGACTGCATGGCGTTTTTAATTTCAAAATGTTTCAAAAGAATACCCGAAGTACGCGTGTCTTCCGCCAATATCAAATCAGCCTCTTTCAACACACGGATGGCACGGAAAGTCATATCCTCTAAATTTCCTACTGGAGTAGGTACGACATACAGTTTTCCCATAAAACAATTGCATTCTGTTATACTGGAACAAATGTAGAAAGAATTTAAATGCATAAAGTTAATTGTCCCAATTATTTAACAGATGTTGCACTTTTGTTTAACATTATATCTTTTATTAATAAATTTCCAAGTGAAAATAATCCTTTTTCGGGGTACAAGTCGTACATTTGCACTCAGAATTAATCTAATTGTTATAACTAAATTATGGTAGTTTTTTCAGAAGACCACATCCAGGAAACACGTAGAAGAGGAAGAATAGAAGTAATATGCGGCTCAATGTTCTCAGGTAAAACCGAGGAACTAATCCGCCGTTTGAAAAGAGCGAAGTTTGCCCGTCAACGGGTTGATATATTCAAACCGGCCATAGATACACGCTATTCGGAAGAAGAAGTTGTATCACATGACAGCAACTCTATTGCCTCCACCCCTATTGATTCTTCTGCCAGCATCTTGCTTTTCTCCTCAGACAAGGATGTAGTGGGTATAGACGAAGCGCAATTTTTTGACGAAGGTTTGGTTGATGTCTGCAACAAGCTGGCTGACAACGGGATAAGAGTCATTGTCGCCGGATTGGACATGGATTTCAGGAGAGTTCCTTTCGGACCTATACCTGCCTTGCTGGCTATTGCAGACGAAGTAACCAAAGTTCATGCCATTTGTGTGAAATGTGGGAACTTGGCCTATGCCACCCACCGAATCACCAAAAGCGAAAAACGGGTCCTATTAGGGGAAAAGGCAGACTATGAGCCTCTTTGCCGGACCTGCTATATGGAAGCCTTGAAAGAGGAAACTGAAAATAAATAACACACACTTTATGATACAGAAAAAAATAACATTCGATAGTTTTATCCGCGGAATATTGACAGCGATGGTCATTATCGGCATTCTATATCTGGTCAACCGACTCAGCGGAGTGCTGCTTCCTTTCTTCATAGCATGGCTGATAGCCTATCTTATCTATCCGATGGTCATTTTCTTTCAGAACAAATTGCGTCTGAGGAACCGGGTAATCTCCATATTGGTTGTTTTGCTGGTATTGCTGTCCATTATCACTTTAGCATTTGTAGGACTTGTACCACCAATCATTGAAGAATTCGGCAAACTGAAAGAATTGCTCACCGCCTATTTTATCGAAGGATCCAAGCAAGCAGCCATTCCCGGCACAGTGGCCAATTTCATAAAAGAGCACATAGATATGTTGAGAATACACGAAGCGCTGAACGAAAGCAATTTTGCGAATACCATGCGTAATGTTCTTCCCCAAGTATGGGCATTGCTGACCCAATCTGTCAATATTGTATTCAGTGTATTCACCTCATTCATCATCCTGCTGTACACTTTCTTCATTCTATTAGATTATGAAGCCATTGCACGGGGATGGATAAAACTGATCCCTGCCAGACACCGTGAAATGACAGTACATATTGTCACGGATGTACAGGACGGCATGAACAAATATTTCCGCGGGCAGGCGTTTGTCGCTTTTTGTGTAGGGATTCTATTCAGCATAGGGTTTCTTATTATTGATTTCCCGTTAGCCATCGGTTTCGGATTGTTTATCGGGCTTCTCAATATGGTTCCCTACCTTCAGCTTATCGCTTTTATTCCCACAGTCTTATTAGCCTTACTGAAGGCTGCGGATACAGGAGAGAATTTCTGGTGGATATTATTTTGCGCCTTCCTTGTGTTCTGCATCGTACAAATTATACAAGACGGTCTGATTGTACCGAAAGTTATGGGAAAAATCACAGGATTGAATCCTGCTATCATTTTATTATCCCTCTCCGTCTGGGGAGGCATTAATGGGAATTGTAGGTATGATTATCGCTTTGCCTTGTACCAGCTTGATGCTTTCTTACTATCAAAGATACATACGAATAAAAGAAAAAGAATTTTCCGGAGGGATAGAACATCTGATTTTCAGCACAAAGAGAATTCACACGAAAAATAATTCAAAAAAATCAAGTAATATATTTGCATATTTCATCTAAAACGTCTACCTTTGCACTCGCAATTCGGAAGAATAGCAATAACAAAGGATTGATTCGCTAGCTCAGCAGGTAGAGCACAACACTTTTAATGTTGGGGTCTTGGGTTCGAGCCCCAAGCGGATCACCAAAGAATCAGAGAGTTACACCAAAGTAACTCTCTTTTTTTATGCCTTAAACTCGCCGGTTTACATGGTTCGGTTAAACCGAGAGTTAAACCAAGAATGGATTTTCCGGATCAGTTTTCCAAAATATTCTTGGCGTATCAGCCTTTCCCTTCCTCCCACTAGAAAGTTCGAAGCATTTATGCCCTCATGCCCTCACTGCAAACATAACAAGCTAACTATAAACCATTTATACGCCAATGGTAAAAATACTTGCTCTCACTCATACCCTCATGCCCTCACTACATTTTCAAGGAAAATTTCACATAGCATACTGTTTATCAATCATATACTCTCTTTTTTATAAACTATTCCAGCTTGACACAAAGTAGAGCATTCCAAGGCTTTTTCAATGAAAAAGCACCATAAAAGATTTGTACCTCCAAGGAATGACGGCTTACGATGCATCGGCAGAGATAAAAAACACCCCTGCCCTGATGTGGATTTTCATTCTGAACGTATGGAAGTTCATATACATACATATAAGAATGAATATAATATATACCCGTTGGCGGAATTAGATTGATAAAAAAATATGTATAAAAAGTTGTGCATATTATTGATATTTAGTAAATTAAAGGTGATCAAACTTTTAATAGACAAATATCGTATGCACAACCTATATGCAATATTCGCAAAATTACTGAACATATGCAAGCAAGTAGCCGGAAATTTAGTCAATGAATCAGGCAATGTACCAAGAAGAGGAGTCGTTCCCAGATTCTCAGACCTTGAAATAGTGGCATTGAATATGACATCAGAAGCAGTCGGTATTGACAGTGAGTCATTACTGTTTGCAAAGTTACAGGCGTATAAGGCCTTGAGTTTCCCAATCTTATATCCCGCAGACAATACAATGACAGACGTAAAATCACTTCTTCCCTCTGCAATACAATCAGGGAAAGAATAGCCACAGAAATGGATGGAGGAGAAGATTGTTTCTGCATTGACTCGAAGCCGATAGAGGTATGTCGTTTTTCCCGTTCCAAGCGTTGCGGTATGGGGAAGAAGGATTTTGAGAAAGCACCGTCAATCGGATACTGTGCATCACAAGGAATGTATTATTACGGATATAAACTACACGCTGTCTGTGGATTAAGTGGAGTCATCCATTCCTTTGATCTCACCAAGGCAAGTGTACATGACATTCATTACCTGAAGGATGTGAAGGTGGACTATAGTAATTGTACTGTTATTAGGTGACAGAGGATATATAAGTGCCCAGGTACAATTAGACCTGTTTGAAACAGCCAATATCAGATTGGAAGTACCATACAGAACTAACCAGAAAAAAATGGAAACCGACATTTCCGAGCCCTTTTTGCCAAAGCGAGAAAAAAATTGAAACTCTATTCTCGCAATTGTGTGACCAGTTTATGATTATAAGGAATTATGCGAAGGATACAGACGGATTGTTTGCCCGGATTATCGGGAAGATTAGCGCACTTACAATCTTGCAATACATCAACTATAAAAATAACAGACCCATTGGTAGAGTTAAATATGCGCTAATTTAATTCCGCCAACGGGTATAATATATGTATAACCCTGTACATACACCGGATTCATCACTAAAAGATTTTACCTGTATCCCCAAACCTTTCCCGCCGTATGATTAAAGGTTTTCTTCCCGTCTGTTTTATCTCCGCAAGCCTTTGGAGTTATCTCCATAAGCTTTGGAGTTATCTCCCAAGGCTATGGAGTTAACTCCAAGGCTATGGAGATAGAATACATCCGCATAAAAAGGGTTAATCTGGAGATAGAAAAGGCTTAGGCAACAGGGCTGGATGCGATATGCATTCTTTTAATCCCGCCGACGGATTATTATTTTTCCGTATCTCCTCCTCTTGAATGTCACAACAGCAGAAAAACCGGACCGACAAACTTCTTTCACACACACTACAGATGTTTATACCGAGCCTGAAAAAAGATATGAATGGAACAATAAAAACAACCTTCATTAAATTTCTACCACCTCAATTTACCAACTGTTCAAACAAATGGCCACACTGTTCTATTTCTCCCTTTTAAACATAAATAATACCGATGGCTTGTTCATTCCTAGAATAATAAATACCTTTGCAGCCTTAATAAAAAAAGCAATGAAGTTTGATATAAAAAAACATATTTATTTAATACTTTTATTCATCTTATCTTTCACTGTAGAGACAGCTCAGTCACAAGAAGTTACCAACATCCATATAGCAGCAGATACGGTGCCAACCTATACCAGCGACTCTGCCGTTATCAATTTCTTAAAGGATGCCGGCATTCCTATCACCCAAAACAGCAAACTGAAATTATTAAAAAGCGGTCGGGCCAAATTCATCGATCTCTTTGAAGAAATACGGCATGCCAAACATCATATCCACTTAGAATACTTCAATTTTCGTAACGATTCCATAGCGAACGCACTATTTGATTTATTGGGAGAAAAAGTGAAAGAAGGAGTGGAAGTCAGAGCTTTGTTTGATGCCTTCGGCAATTTGTCAAACAACAAGCCATTGAAAGAAACACATACAAGCAATCCGTGACAAAGGAATCGAAATTGTCAAGTTCGACCCTTTCAAATTCCCCTATATCAATCATGCCCTGCACAGAGACCATCGCAAGATTGTAGTCATAGACGGAAAAATAGGATATACCGGTGGCATGAACATAGCCAATTACTATATAAAGGGTCTGCCGGAAATAGGCGACTGGCGCGACATGCATATCCGTATAGAGGGAAATGCCGTAAACGAATTGCAGGACATCTTCCTGGCCATGTGGAACAAAAGCACCAAACAACACGTAAGCGGAAGCCAATACTATCCCCTACGAAACGATTCTACTTTCAAGGGAAATAAGAATGTAGCCATTGTAGACCGCATTCCGAAAAAAGAACCCAGACTGATGAGGCAGACTTATATCAAGTCCATTGATGCCGCACAGGATAAAATACAAATAGTGAATCCCTATTTCACTCCCATTCCAAGCATTAAAAAAGCCATAAAACGTGCGTTGAAGCGAGGCGTTGAAGTAGAAATCATGATACCGGGCAAATCGGATATTCCTTTTACCCCCGATGCCGCGTTCTATACAGCAAACAAGCTGCGTAAGAAAGGAGCAAAGATTTATGTGTACAATGGCGGGTTCCACCACTCTAAGATCATGATGGTGGACAGCCTGTTCTGCACTGTGGGAAGTACGAATCTGAACAGCCGCAGCCTACGCTATGACTATGAGGTCAACGCTTTCATTTTTGACAAAGAAACCACACATGAACTGAACACCATGTTCGAGCATGACAAGCTGGACAGTACCCTGTTTACCAAGGAAGAATATAAAAAACGCTCCGGATGGAAACGCTTCGTCGGTTGGTTCGCCAATCTGTTCACTCCATTCCTATAAACCTCCGCTACTTCCCCAAACAAAGGTTTACAGATTATTTCATCTCCTGCAAGGACGGGGCTTATCCCATCCGCAAGTATTCTCCATGCAGTAAAGCTTGACAGGTCATCATCAAAGAGAGCAATGCCTGTAGGCAGGAGAAATGTTACTCCACCATCACGGACGGTATCCCTGACAAGTGTGGAAAACCACGGCTTAGCTGCAAGGAAACGCTTTTCTCTCCGTATGTTTCACTTTATTATAGAACAAAGATAAAATAAATCGCTTTTTCATCCCCATAAACTACGATATTTTTTCTTATTTTTTTGCCCAAATATGTAATTCCGCCCGATAAGGCATAAGAGAACGAGACAGAACGATGAGAGTAGTTGATTTAATAAAAAAGCACGGACAATACGGCTTTTTCTTTTGAAATTCTCCCTCCGCTGAAAGGAACGGGTATTGAAAAACTGTATAAAACGGTTGATACGCTACGCGAATTCGACCCTAAATATATCAATATTACAACCCACCGCAGCGAATATGTGTACAAGGAGCTGGGAAACGGGCTGTACCAACGTACACGCCAGCGCCGCCGTCCCGGAACAGTTGCTGTTGCCGCCGCTTTGCAGAACAAATACAATATAACGACAGTGCCACATATCCTGTGCAGCGGTTTTTCCCGCGAAGATACAGAATATGTATTGTTAGATCTACAATTCCTGGGCATCACCGACTTGTTGGTACTGCGTGGTGACAAGGCAAAGCACGAATCAGCTTTCGTACCCGAAAACAACGGTTACAACCACGCCATAGAACTGGAAGAGCAGATCAATGATTTCAATAAAGGCGTATTTGTAGACGGTTCCCCCATCAAGGTAACAGGAACTCCGTTCAGTTATGGAGTAGCCTGCTATCCTGAAAAACACGAGGAATCACCCAATATGGAACAAGATATTTATTGGCTGAAGAAAAAGATTGAAGCAGGAGCTGAATATGCTGTGACACAGATGTTCTATGACAACCGCAAATATTTCGAATTTGTAGAAAGGGTAAGAAAAGAAGGAATCAATGTACCTATTATTCCGGGTATCAAGCCTTTCCGCAAATTATCCCAGCTGAACATGATACCCAAGACGTTCAAGATAGACTTGCCGCAAGAACTGGCAAGCGAAGCGATGAAATGTCAAACAGATGAAGAAGCGGAAAGTCTTGGCATAGAATGGTGCATACACCAGTGCCGTGAATTAATAGCCTGTGGGGTTCCCAGCATTCATTTCTATACCGTAAGTGCCGTGAACAGTGTAAAGGAAGTTGCAAAAGCAATTTATTAAACAGTAAATAAATGACTATAAAAAGCAATGTTATTTAAAGATGTAATAGGACAAGAGGAAGCAAAACAGCGACTCATAGCCGAGGTAAAAGAAGGAAGAATCCCTCATGCACAACTGATTTGCGGTCCCGAAGGTACAGGAAAGTTGCCTTTGGCAATAGCTTATGCCCGTTACATCTGCTGTGAAAACCGTGGTGAACAAGATGCCTGCGGAATTTGCCCCACTTGTGTGAAATTCAATAAGCTGATACATCCCGACCTGCATTTCGTTTTTCCTGTTATCAAGAAAAAAGCCGGAAAGGATACCGTATGCGATGATTTCATAGCAGACTGGCGCAACTTTGTCCTGCAGAACCCATATTTTAATCTGAACCATTGGCTGAAAGAGATGGGAGCAGAAAACCAACAGGCGCAAATCTTTGTAAAAGAGAGCGATGAGATTGTACGAAAGCTCAGCTTGAAATCCAGTCAAGGCGGTTACAAAATCATGATTATATGGCTTCCCGAAAAGATGAACGTGGAATGCAGCAACAAACTGCTGAAGTTACTGGAAGAGCCTCCTGCCATGACTGTCTTTTTATTAGTATCCGAAGAGCCTGATGCCATTTTGCAAACGATCCAAAGCCGTACCCAACGATTTAACATTCATGGGATCAAAGAACCTGAAATCTCAAAAGTATTGCAAACCAAATACGGACTACAACCGGAAGATGCTGACGATATAGCACACCGCTCAGAAGGCAATTTTCTGAAAGCACTGGAAACCATACATCTGAGCGAGGAAAACAAACTGTTCTTTGAACTCTTTATAAATTTGATGCGCCTTTCCTATCAACGGAAGATACGCGAAATGAGACAATGGAGCGATGCGGTAGCCTCCATGGGGCGTGAACGTCAGAAGAATTTTCTGGCCTACTGCCAACGTATGATACGAGAAAACTTCATATACAACTTTCATCAACGTGATTTAGTGTATATGAATCCCGAAGAACAAAATTTTTCCACCCGTTTCGCACCGTTTGTCAACGAGCGGAATGTGATGGGCATAATGGACGAACTTAGTGAAGCACAATTACATATAGGACAGAATGTGAATCCCAAAATGGTGTTCTTTGATTTCTCTTTAAAAATGATTGTGCTATTGAAAAATTAAAAGTTGAGAATTGAGCATTAAAAAATAACAGAACCGCATGGCATTTATTTCTTAGTTCTCAATTTTCAATTCTCAATTAAAACAGAATTATGGACAATGAATTCAAATTAAAGAACGGAAGCGGCTGTTTGTGTTGCAAAGGCTGCGGACGACAGGATAAGCAGCTGAACACCTACGACTGGCTGGCTGATATTCCCGGCAACACCGAGGAACAGGAAATGGTTGAAGTTCAATTCAAGAATACCCGCAAAGGGTATTATAAGAACAGCAACAAACTGAAGCTGGAAAAAGGAGATATAGTAGCTGTAGAAGCAAGCCCCGGACACGATATCGGTACAGTAACCCTGACGGGAAGATTGGTACCTTTGCAAATGCGTAAGGCAAACATCAAACCCGATGCCGAAATCAAGCGTATCTACCGCAAGGCAAAACCTGTAGATATGGAAAAATACGAGGAGGCAAAAGCCAAAGAACATGACACAATGATCCGGTCCCGCCAGATAGCCAAGAATCTGAACCTAGACATGAAGATCGGTGATGTGGAATATCAAGGCGATGGCAACAAAGCTATCTTTTATTACATCGCGGACGAACGTGTAGACTTCCGCCAACTGATCAAAGTACTGGCCGAAGCTTTCCGTGTACGTATAGAAATGAAACAAATTGGCGCCCGTCAGGAAGCCGGACGCATTGGCGGTATCGGACCTTGCGGACGTGAATTGTGCTGCGCTACCTGGATGACAAATTTTGTATCTGTATCTACCAGTGCGGCACGTTATCAAGATATTTCTCTGAATCCCCAAAAGTTAGCCGGACAATGTGCCAAGCTGAAATGCTGCCTAAACTATGAGGTAGACGCCTATGTAGAGTCCCAAAAACGCCTTCCAAGCAAAGAAATGACTTTAGAAACGACGGATAGTACATTCTATTTTTTCAAAGCGGATATTTTGAAGGGAACTATCATGTACTCTACTGACAAAAACTTCATAGCTAATGCTGTAACCATCACCGCACGCCGTGCTTTTGAAATTATTAATATGAACCGACGGGGTGAGAAACCGGAAAGCTTAACCGAATCTGTCAAAAAGAACGAACCTCAAAAGCCCGTTGATTTAGTAGAACAAGAAAGCTTAACCCGATTCGACAAACGAAAAGGCAACAACAGCAACCGAAAGAAAAAACGTAAGCCGGAAAATAACGGTAATAACGGAGAAGGTACTCCCAATGAAAACAGACGTCCGCAACAACCTAAAGAGAACCGGTCACAACAACCCAAAGAAAACCGGCCACTTAGAGAAGGACGTCCCAAACAACCTAGAGAGCCTAAAGAAAACAAGGCTCAGCAGCCACGCGAAGAGAACGGAAACCGCCCTAAAGAAGAAAATCGCAACAGGGAAAGTCGCAACCGGGAAGAACGCAGTCGTGAAAATCGGGAAGACGGAAACCGGAACCGCAATAAACGCCGCCCCAATAATGGTAATAATGAAGGAGACAGTGAAAACCGGAATAACGGAGGAGGAAAGGAAAATGACAACAAGAACAACGGAAACAATAGCCAAATCCCGAATGAAAAGCCACAAACTCCTGTATCAACTAAAGAATAAACTGACATGGCTGCCAATACTCATATTGGCAGCCTGTCAAAACAATATCATCTATCACTCTTACGCCCCCGTCCCCCTTGACGGATGGGATAAAAGTGATACTCTTGTTTATACCCTGCCCAATTCTATCCCTGCCGGAAATTACGAAGCAGAAATCGGTATCCGTTATCAAGAATCTTATCCTTACAGAGATATTTGGCTAGAAGTCAGCCATAACACAAAGGATACTTGACTTACGTCACAGACACTTTACAACTTTTTCTGGTTGACGAAGCTGGAAATAAAACAGGAAATGGTCTTTGTGGATTATATCAATGTGACCTGCCTTATAAAGCATCTATTCCTATCCGTACAGAAGGAAGCGCACGTACTTTCCGCATCGTCCATATCATGACGGACAACCCGTTGACGGGAATCAGCGATATAGGTATCCGGTTGCGCAAACCGGAAAACCAATAAGCTCTAACGTTTTCCCCGCCCTGCATCAATACGCAAGAATACAAAAAGCAAGATCGTAAATCCCCACAAAGAAGATCCCCCATAACTGAAAAAAGGCAGTGGTATGCCTATAACGGGGGTCAGTCCTAAAACCATACCTATATTAATAAACAGATGGAATAAGAAAATGCTTAATACCGAATATCCATAAACACGGGCAAAACGAGTATGCTGACGCTCCGCCACCACAATAAGACGCAAAATAAGTCCGGTAAAAAGAAACAATACGGCCGCCGAACCTATAAAGCCTTCTTCTTCCCCTACCGTACAGAAGATAAAGTCTGTATCCTGTTCAGGCACATACTTCAGTTTAGTCTGTGTACCATTCAAAAAGCCTTTCCCCCATAAGCCTCCCGACCCAATAGCAATCTTACTCTGATTCACATTGTATCCTGCCCCCGCCAAGTCTTCCTCCATACCAAGCACCACTTTAATACGTATCTGCTGATGTGGCTCCAGCACATTATTGAAAACATAATCGGCAGAAAAAAGAAATCCCACCGAACCTATCGCAAATAGAGCAATATAAAAATAATTACGCATACGTTCATGCATAGAAAGGAAGATCAAATAGAACAATAAAACTACGCACAATCCATATTGGAACCAAGTAATGTCAAAAGGGATAACATAATACGAAAATAATAAAGCCAGCAAGGTACCACCAACACCAATCCCTCCGATATACCACACTACCGATGCTTTTTTGCAATAACTATTAACTAATAAAGCAGAAAGGATGACTATCAGCAGCAACACAGAAAATTCACCGATGGAAGTACAGTCATCCGCCATCAATTCATTGCCAAAACGGATTCCAACTACAAAATAGACCACGGCGCAAATCCCGGCAAACAAAATAGAACCCGGCATCCCCTCCCGGTACAACATAAAAAAGAAAGCCAGATAAACCAAAGCCGACCCCGTTTCCCGTTGCAAAATAATAAGCAGCATGGGCAGCAACACCATCCCTACCACAGGCAATGAATACTTTAACTTACTCATTGTAAACCCGTAGACATTCATAAATTTAGCCAAAGCCAGCGCCGTGGCAAATTTAGCAAATTCCGCCGGTTGCAAACTTACAGGTCCGAATTTTATCCATGAGTAAGATCCCTTAGTATCCTCTGCCAGAAAAGGTGTTATCAACAACAGCAGCATCATGCCTCCATATAAAATGTAAGCAAACATATCATATAACTTATCCTCCAACATCATCAGGATAAATCCGAGCCCCAAAGAGCAACAGATCCATACAAACTGTTTTCCTGCCCTAGTGTCAAAACTAAAAAAATCAATCTCACCATAATCATAGCTGGCTCCACATACGCTGAACCATCCAAAGATAACCAGCATCAGATAAATGCAGATAGTCATCCAGTCCACTGATTTCCATATACTATCGTTCGTGTATGCCATAATCTATTCGTCTGTTTTGTATTTCCGCCGCTTTCGCCTCACTTTCCGGTGAAAGTTCGCCTTTTAAATATTTCTCCATCATCAATGCACCGATAGGTACACCATAGGTTGCTCCCCAACCTCCATTCTCTACATAGACTACCACGGCAATCTTAGGATCATTCATTGGTGCAAACCCCATAAAAGCAGAATGGTCCTTTCCACGGTTTTGCGCCGTACCTGTCTTGCCACACACTTCAATTCCCGGAATATTCGCATTACGGCAAGTTCCTCCCAATACTGCCGAACGCATACCTTCGACTACCGTCTGATAATGTTCACGGCTTACTTTAGTATAACGTTTGGTCGTATACAGGGTATCCAACGGCTCGTCTTCCACTTCTTTCACTACATGCGGAGTAATATAATAGCCCCGGTTAGCAATAGTAGCCCCAAGGTTAGCAATCTGCAACGGAGTAGCCGTCACTTCCCCCTGGCCGATGGAAATAGAAATAATCGTCAGTCCGTTCCATGATCCCCGATAGTTCTTATCATAATAAGCAGCATTCGGGATCATCCCACGCTTCTCACCCGGAAGGTCTACTCCCAAAGGATAACCAAATCCCATAGAAACCATATAATCACGCCATGTATTCATGGCAGTCTGTACAGAACCATACTTCTTCTTCGCCCCTATCATGTGAAACAACCCCCAACAGAAATAACCGTTACAGGAAGTTGCAATGGCAGGCACCAAAGGCAGGGGCGACCCATGAGAGTGGCAGCCCACCCTAAGACCGGCATACACAAAGCCATGATAGCAAGAATAGGCTGTCTGAGGAGTAATAATCCCCTCTTGCAGGAAAGTCAACGCCTGAGTAGTCTTGAAAGTAGATCCCGGTGGGAATTGCCCCATAATAGAACGGTTCAGCAATGGTTTCCAACTGTCACGCGCCAGTTCCAGATGATTTTTACCCCGTTGGCGCCCCACCATCAATCTTGGGTCAAAAGTGGGAGCAGATACCATACAAAGTATTTCTCCTGTGGATGGCTCGATAGCCACTATACTGCCTATCTTCCCTTCCAACAGACGCTCTCCCAACATCTGAAGCTCTATGTCTATACCTAGTTTCAGATTCTTCCCCGGAACGGGAGTCTTGTCATATTTCCCGTCCATATACCGTCCCTGAATACGTCCACGGGCATCGCGCAGTAATATCTCCACTCCTTTCTCGCCCCTCAACTGTTTTTCGTATGAGCGTTCCACCCCCTGTTTCCCTATGAAGTCACCGCGTACATAGTAATCATCGGCTTCAATATCCCCCTTGGACACTTCTGCAATATCTCCCAGAACATGAGCAGCCGCATTGTAATTATACTGGCGGATAGTACGCCGCTGAATATAAAAACCGGGAAACTTGAACAGTTTTTCTTGGAAGACTCCGCACTCTTCTGCCGAAAGCTGGGTCATAAATACCTGATGAGTATATGGAGAGTAGCCCGGATTGGAACGTCTGTCCTTTATCTCGCGGATACGCTTTTTAAAATAGTCGGGGGTAATATTCAATGTTTTACATAAATCAAGCGTATCAAGGTTGTGCACCTCTTTCATCACCATCGTAACGTCATAGGCAGGTTGGTTATACACCAGCAGGTTACCGTTCCGATCGTACATCACCCCACGGCTAGGGTATTGTGTCTTGTTCAGAAAAGCGTTGCTATCGGCGTTCTTTTTATAATCCTCACTCATAATCTGCAAGGTAAAAAGACGTATCAGGTAAATCAGCACAATAACGATCACCGATGCACCGATTACATATTTCCGCTTCTCCAGATTATAATCTCTTTCCACTATTTTCCTCCTGATCGCCTCAGCACACAATATACAAATGATGGTTATTGAGGCATCTGTCAATATTTTCAACAATAAGACAGGCAGGTTGAAGAATGAAAAAGTATCTATGACAAGTAAAATGGTACAAAATAAGAAAGTACACAATAAGATATACCGGAAGAAAGGCGAGAATCCCATACTCTTGATACCCGGTTCAAAATCCTCGACGCTATCGCGGAGCGTGACTAATCGTAATACAGGTTCACGCATAAAAGCCAGTACAGTGGCCGCAGCCGCATTCATCCCCGGAGTGTTGCCTAATATATCGACTGTCAATCCCAACAGGAATGCCCATATCATAAGGACATTACGGCTAACTCCCGAATTGTACTTCAAAATAAAATAGATAAAAAAGAAAGGAGTGGCATACCCGTTGATATGCATATGATTCAGCACCAGCACTTGCAACAGTACCAGTCCGATAAACCACTCTATTCTTTGTAGATAAGTCAACATCAACCTTCTTACTTAGTCGTTTTTACCTGCTTTTCCAACTCCAATTGTTCCTCCTGCCCTTTTTGGGCAATTACGCGCACATCATTCAAACGGGCGAAGTCCGTAAATAGTTTCACCCGCAGCAAATAAGACAAGCCATCGTGACTATCGGCGATATCATCTACCGTACCCACCGGAATGCCGGAAGGGAAAACAGCACTGTGTCCACTGGTTACAATGGTGTCACCTAAAGAAAATAATGAATGACGGGGCATATCCTTTATAAAAGCAAATTCGGATGAACCGCCATCCCATTTCAAGAAGCCGAAATAATCACTCCGTTTTATCTTACAGCTAATACTGCTTTTGGAATTCAATACCGGAATGACAATGGAGTAATGTGGAGAGGTGAGATAAACAATACCAACCACACCGCTTCCATTTACCACTCCCATCTCACTACGAATGCCATCCGCTTCTCCTTTGTCAAGTGTAATATAGTTATCAGCATGAGTCACACTGTTATTTATCACGCTAGCCTTGAATATATCATATCCTGCCAGTGCTTCCTGCTTAAGCTGTTCTACACCACTGCTGTCTTCCGTCGCTTCAATCAAAGCTTTACGGATACTCTCCAACTGCAATTCCAGTTCCACATTTTTCTGTACCAACTCATCGTTGATCGTTTTCAGATGAAAATATCCGGTAACATTATTGGCTGCATCATACATAGCTCCCGAAACAAAATTAGCAGATGTAAAGAACGCACTCCCCTGATAACTGTTGAAGCGGAATAATAAAGCAAAACTGATTATCTCCAAAAGGACAAAGAGAAACCAGTAGTTATACTTTAAAAAGAAATTCAGCAGATTTTTCATTAATACCAATTGTTCAATGTGCTAATTTGCCAATGTGCCAATGTACTGCGCTATCCATACCGCATGGCATTAGCAAATTAGCAAACTGCCTCATTAGCAAATCATTTACCGCATCAAAAAAGAGAAACGATCTACATTCTTCAGTGCAATACCGGTACCTTTCGCCACACTCAGCAAAGGATCTTCGGCTATATGGAACGGAATATTGATTTTGTCTGTCAGACGCTTGTCCAAACCGCGCAGCAAAGCACCACCACCAGCCAAATAAATACCGTTCAAAACAATATCAGCATAAAGTTCAGGCGGAGTCTGTTCCAATGCACTAAGGATAGCTGTTTCAATTTTTGCAATACTCTTTTCCAAACAATGCGCCACCTCCTGATAACACACCGGAACTTCCATGGGAAGAGCAGTGATACGGTTAGGCCCGCGTACAATGTAATCTTCGGGAGCATCATCTCCCAAATCAGTCAAGGCAGCGCCTACATGTATCTTGATACGTTCGGCCATACGTTCACTCACCTTCACATTGTGCTGACGGCTCATATATTCCTGAATATCGGCTGTAAGATCGTCACCGGCAATACGTATCGAATTGTTGGAAACAATACCACCCAATGAAATCACGGCAATTTCTGTAGAACCACCACCTATATCAACAATCATATTACCTTCAGGAGCCTCTACATCAATACCGATACCAATAGCCGCGGCCATAGGTTCAAAAATCAAATAAACATCCCGTCCTCCCGCATGCTCAGCACTGTCACGTACCGCACGAAGCTCTACTTCAGTGCTACCCGAGGGAACTCCGATCACCATACGCAAAGAAGGAGAAAAGAAACGATTACCCATGTTCACTTTCTTTATTAAACCGCGCATCATCTGTTCACAGGCATTAAAGTCGGCAATAACCCCGTCGCGTAGCGGACGTACAGTACGAATATTCGGATTTTCCTTCTCGTACATCATTTTAGCCCGTTCGCCTACGGCAATCATCTTGTCGGTACGGCGATCAAGCGCAACGACCGAAGGTTCGTCCACTACAATCTTTCCCGTTATTTAAAATGATGGTATTGGCAGTGCCAAGGTCCATCGCAATCTCTTGTGTAAAGGAGAATAATCCCATAAATTCATTTACAATTTAGCAATTTACAATTGACATTTGCAATTTACCATTTACCTGAACAATGCTGTATAAACAGTCCGATTGTAGCCGCAAATGGTAAATTGCAATGATCTTAGTGTTTAAAGTGACGAATCCCTGTAACGACCATAGCTACGCCATGTTCATTGCAGTATTGGAAAGTCAACTCGTCTTTTACAGAGCCTCCCGGCTGGATAACAGCTTTCACACCCTCCTTATCCGCTATCTCTACACAATCGGGGAAAGGGAAGAAAGCATCACTGGCCATCACTGCGCCATTCAAATCAAACTCAAATGATTTTGCTTTTTCAATGGCTTGTTTCAATGCATCCACACGTGAAGTCTGACCTACACCGCTAGCCAGCAGTTGTTTGTTCTTGGCCAGTACAATAGCATTACTTTTACTATTCTTCACAATCTTATTTGCAAATAACATATCTTCTATTTCAGTCGCCGTAGGAGCTTTTTCAGTAACCTGCTTCAAGTCGGCAGGAGTTTCCACGTCCAGGTCTCTTTCCTGAACCAAAACCCCATTCAATAAAGAACGGAATTGTTTCTTCGGCAATTTAGCTTCCTTACGAACCAAAATAATACGGTTCTTCTTCTGTCCCAGAATCTCTAATGCATCTACATCATAATCCGGAGCAATAATTACCTCAAAGAACAGTTTATTGATTTCTTCCGCTGTTTCTTTATCAATCACGGCATTAGTAACCAACACACCGCCGAAAGCCGACACCGGATCGCCTGCCAACGCATCTTTCCATGCTTCCAGCACAGTAGGGCGCGAAGCTAATCCACAGGCATTATTATGCTTCAGAATGGCAAATGTCACCTCATCAAATTCATCAATCAAATCAACGGCCGCATTGATATCCAACAAATTGTTATAGGAAATTTCTTTTCCATGAATCTGGTCGAACATCGCATCCAGATTTCCATAGAAATAACCTTTCTGATGAGGATTTTCACCATAACGAAGTTGTTTTTGTTCTTCCACCGCGCAACGGAAAGCCGAACCTTCACCACCATCAAAATAGTTAAAGATAGCAGAATCATAATGAGAAGAAACAGCAAACGCTTCTTTTGCGAACCAACGGCGTTCCTCGCGTGAAGTAGTAGCGCCATGTTCCAGCAACATATCACGGAACGGCTTATATTGTGCCTGACTAGCGATAATCACCACATCATTAAAGTTCTTAGCAGCAGCACGAATCAAAGAAATACCACCTATATCAATTTTTTCGATGATAGCTTGTTCTTCGGCCCCCGAAGCCACAGTTGCCTCAAACGGATACAGGTCAACGATGACCAAATCTATTTCGGGTATTTCATATTTTTCTATCTGTTGCATATCTTGTTCCAAACCACGACGGCATAAAATACCTCCAAAGACTTTAGGATGCAGTGTCTTTACACGTCCGCCCAAAATAGAGGGATAAGTAGTAAGATCCTCCACCGCTTTGCAAGGGAAACCTAAAGATTCGATAAACTGTCTTGTACCTCCTGTTGACAGGAACTCTACTCCTTCTTCGTGTAGTTTGGTTATAATCTCGTCCAAACCTTCTTTGTGATAAACCGACACCAATGCGGTTTTAATTCTCTTAGCCTCTGACATTTTTTATAGATTAAGTATTTGGGCTACAAAGGTATAAATTTTCACTCTATAAATTCCACACATAAACGTGAAATATTATTTATCCACTCATATTTGTTTCAAAAAAGAAGAGATCCGCCACTAAATATGGATAATAATAAATTAAAAATCAAGTTGTGTGAATCCGTGCAATCCGTGGCGAACAAAAAAACGCCTGTAACACAAATGTAACATATATGACATTTTATCATAATATACCTCCCGTACCTTTGCGCCCAATAAAATAGAGAGACAAAATTATATGGAAACAATGTTTTTGGGAATCGTCGTATTCCTTTTTCTGCTAGCCATATTCGATTTGGTAGTAGGCGTCAGCAACGACGCAGTGAACTTTATGAATTCCGCCATCGGTGCTAAAGCCGCGTCATTCAAGACCATCATCGCCATTGCCGCTTTCGGTATCTTCATCGGCGCCACACTGAGCAACGGTATGATGGAAATCGCACGGCACGGTATTTTCAGGCCTGAACAATTTTATTTTCAGGAGTTAATGTGTATCTTTCTAGCAGTTATGGTAACAGACGTAGTCCTATTGGATATTTTCAATTCCTTAGGAATGCCTACCTCCACTACTGTATCCATGGTATTCGAACTATTGGGAGGTACTTTCGTTCTAGCTCTTATCAAAATAGCAGGAGACGAAACCGGAATGCTAGGATTTGCTGATCTGCTGAATACGGAAAAGGCATTGTCCGTCATTTTAGGTATCTTCCTCTCAGTAGCAGTAGCTTTCTTCTTCGGCACATTAGTACAATATCTCTCCCGTCTCCTCTTCACATTTAATTATACAAAGAAACTGAAATACACTATCGGACTGTTCGGCGGTATTGCTGTTACGGCCATAATCTACTTCATGTTGATAAAAGGTCTGAAAGATTCCGCCTTCATGACCACCGAAAACAAACATTGGATTCAGGAAAACACCTTGATGTTAGTAAGTTGCAGTTTTGTGTTCTTCACCATTCTGATGCAAATATTGCATTGGTGCAAGATAAATGTATTCAAGGTGGTGGTAATGTTAGGTACTTTTGCCTTAGCTATGGCTTTTGCAGGCAATGACTTAGTAAACTTCATCGGTGTGCCCTTGGCAGGCTTCTCAGCTTATACAGACTTCATGGCTAATGGAAACGGTGAACCAATGGGATACTTGATGAACTCACTGAATGGTCCGGCTAAAACCCCATTTCTTTTTTTATTTTTAGCAGGCGTCATTATGGTATATGCGCTGATTACTTCAAAAAAAGCGCAAAATGTAGTGAAGACTTCGGTAGATCTCTCGCGTCAGGATGAAGGTGACGAAATGTTTGGTTCTTCCGCTGTAGCACGCAGTATTGTCCGTTCTACCATGAGCGCTTCGGAAAGTATAGCCAAAATATTGCCCGACAATCTGAAACGATGGGCCGACAGCCGTTTTAACAAAGATGTGATGATTATGGAGAACGGGGCAGCATTTGATTTGATACGCGCTTCTGTCAATTTGGTACTGGCCGGTCTGCTCATAGCTTTGGGAACCTCTTTGAAACTCCCTCTTTCTACCACTTACGTAACTTTCATGGTAGCTATGGGTAGTTCATTAGCCGACCGTGCCTGGAGCCGTGACAGTGCCGTATACCGTATCACCGGTGTGCTTTCTGTTATCGGTGGATGGTTCATCACTGCCGGAGCCGCTTTCACTATCTGTTTTGTGGTTACGCTCATCATGTATTATGGAGGCACATTCGCCATGTTGGCCCTTATTGCACTTGCCATCTTCTTATTGGTTCGCAGCAACATACACTACAGCAAGAAACAGAAGGATAAAGGCAAAGACGACATATTCTCCCGCCTTATTGCCAGTAAAGACAAAGAAGAGCGTTGGAGATTACTCCGCCAGCATGTAAATAACACATTGGTAGCCGAAATGGCATTCACCAATGAAACCTACCGGCAGATAACCGACGGTTTCATCAACGAAAATCTGAAAGCTCTGCGCAAGGCCGTGAACAATACCGACAATCAGAAAGAAATGTTAAAAAAGATACGCCGTAAAGAAATACTAGGTCTGCGCCGTATAGACAACTTTACTGCTATCGAGAAAAACACTTGGTTCCACTTGGGAAGCAACAGTTGTGAACAAATGCTTTACTGTCTGAAACGTATCTGCGATCCTTGTAAAGAACATGTGGACAATAAGTTCACCCCATTATCGGAACGTGCCACTAACGAGTTCATCCCTATCCGCGATGAGATGACCGCATTAATGACCAAGGCTACTGAAGTACTTGCCAACAAGGCCTACGATCAGACTGATGCCTTGCTACGTGAAGGCGCCATTCTGAAAGGCAAGATCTCTACCTTGCGCAAAGAACAGATGGACCGCATACAAGAACGGGATGTCAATGTAAAGCTTCCATGGTGTACCTCAATGTATTGCAGGAATCACAAGAATTGGTTTCCTACTGGCGTCATCTGTTACGCGCCGACCGTATGTTCCAGACTGATTTGAAAAAATAAAAAGATTTATATTCCTATTATATGTTTTTTAAGATAACTTCTTTCCTCCAATTGAAGGAAAGAAGTTATCTTTGTTTCGTATATATAGACATTATTCAAACAAACCTATGGAAAACCTCAAAAAAATTATCAAACAGTTCCCCAAAGTGGGTGAAGTGAAAGAAATCAAAGCTTTGACATCCGGCCTCATCAATCAGACTTATCTGGTAAAATCGGTATCTCCTGAAGAGCCTGACTATGTATTGCAACGAATCAACCATTTAATATTTACCAATATTGAAATGCTGCAACACAATATAGAAGTAGTGACCAGACACATCCGCCAAAAGCTGGAAGCCAGACACGAAGAGGACATTGAACGTAAGGTACTCCATTTTCTACCTTCCACCAATGGCAAGACCTATTTCTATGATGGAGAAGGTTATTGGCGAATTTCAATATTTATTCCGCGTTCACAAACATTGGAAACAGTTACACCGGAATCTTCCTATCTGGCAGGACTGAAGTTTGGTGAATTCCAGGCCATGCTGGCTGATGTACCCGAACAACTCGGAGAAATCATCCCCGATTTCCACAATATGGAATTCCGCTTAAAACAATTACGTGAAGCCGTATCCGCCAACATATCCGGCCGTTTGGCAGAAGTACAGGACATAGTGGACGCAATAGAAAAAGATGCTGATACGATGTGCAGCGCTGAACGTTTTTACCGTGAAGGCAAATTGCCCAAACGCATCTGCCACTGTGACACAAAAGTAAGCAACATGTTATTTGATGAAAACGGAAAAGTGTTGTGTGTCATTGACCTGGACACGGTAATGCCCAGTTTCATTTTCTCCGATTTCGGTGATTTCCTCCGTTCGGCAGCCAATACCGGCAAGGAGGATGAGGCTGATTTAAATAAGGTGAAGTTCAACATGGAAATCTTCAAAGCATTTACCAAAGGTTATATTGAATCGGCCCGGACTTTCCTGACTCCTCTCGAAATAGAAATGCTACCTTACGCTGCCACCCTGTTCCCCTATATGCAAGCTGTACGCTTTTTAGCAGATTATATAAACGGAGACACGTATTATCAAACCCGGTATAAAGACCATAATCTGGTACGCACCAAAGCGCAGTATAAACTGTATCTGGAAGCAAAATCCGCTACACCGGACATGAAGGCTTATATCAACAGTCTGCTATAATATAAAAACAACAAGGAGCACAAAGGTATCTTAAAATGACACGACACCCTCTGTGCTCCTTTCATATTCGTCCGGCAATGATCCTAAATCTACCGTTTCGGTATATCTACCGATTTTTCACTTTTCCCTTTCAGATGTTCGGAAAAGTAATCAACCAGTTTCCCAGTAGAAATATTCATTCATATCACCGAATCCATGACGCTGTTGAGGAAGAATCAGCATATCAAAACGCTTCCCGGCACGAATCAAGGCGTCAACTACCCGTAAGGTATTGCCCGGATGCACATTATTATCAATATCACCATGAATCAGTAACAAATTTCCTTTCAATTGCTTCGCTATTTCAGGATTAGTAGCAATCTTATAAACGAAAGTTGTATCCCCTTTCTCACTCACCACCTCTTTTACGCCGTGATGCGTTTCACTCCACCAACGGTTATAGATATTGTTATCATGATTTCCGGCACAAGAAACAGCCACTTTGAAGAAATCCGGGTATTGGCACATAGCCGCCGTACTCATAAATCCACCTCCCGAATGTCCATGAATACCAACCTTATCTATATCTATAAAATGATGACGCTGCGCCAATTGCTCGATAGCATATTTATGATCGGCCAGCGGATAATCACGCATATTTCCATATCCATAATTATGATACCATTTAGAGCGGCTAGGATGCCCGCCGCGTTGTCCCACAGAAATAACAATAAATCCGGCTTGTGCCAAACGGTCGGTACGGGGGCTCATACGGGTAAACGGATAATAAACACCTTCCACCTGTGGCCCAGGATAAACATAATCCACAATAGGATAAACCTTAGTTGAGTCAAAATTAAAAGGTTTATACATCACACCATACAGATCTGTCACGCCATCAGCCGCCTTTACCTTAAATATTTCCGGAAATTTATAACCGGCAGCAAAAAGCTGTGAAATCACTCTCCTGAATATCCATTACCTTATTGCCATTAGTATCCAGCAGGATGGCGCAGGGCACCGTATTTACACGCGAATAGTTATCCACCACAAAACGAGCATCATCATCCACTTCCACACGATGGAAATAATCCCCTTTGGTCAGTAATTTCAAACCGCTGCCATCCAGATTCACACGATACAAATGTTCATAATAAGGATGTTCTTTCGCATTCATTCCATTGGCAGTAAAATAAATCACACGCGCCTTGTCATCTACTTTCAAGATTTCCTCCACGTGCCAGGGACCTTTTGTGATACGATTTTTCAAATTACCCTGATCATCATATAAATAAAGGTGTGCCCAACCATCACGCTCACTCCATTGAATAATTTCCTTTCCACCATTCAAGACTCTTAAAGGACGAGTTTCCTGATAGGTATTCATCCGTTCCTTTATTACTGGTACAACAGAATCCTGTCCTATCGTATAGGAACAAACATCAATCCGATGTAAATCACGGCTGCTGCGGGTCAGGAAGAAACGGTTGTTATCACCCTGCCAAACGGCAGCCTGATCTTCCATATCACGCTGTTTTTGCATCATTGGTTTGTATTCCAGGCCAATGCTTTGATCTTTATAAGCTGCGACTTTAATTTCCTTACGTTTATTATCAACCAAGTCAAACAAGTACAGGTGTTCTATGGGAGCTTCCTTTTCTCCCGGCATCTGGTATTTATAAGTTTCCAATGTGGGACGTGGACGGGCCATCGAATTTATTACCCATAACTCTTTCACAGCGCGATCGTCAGAAACTGTCATAGCAAAATAACGTGAATCCGGAGACCACACTCCACCTACACGACGACGCTTGCCATTACATAAAGTATCTGTATTCAACATACTATAGGGAATACCATAGCCAAAATCCTTCATGCCATCTGTAGTAAGCTGGATTTCCACGATCGTACTATCCTTTTCATTTTTTTTCGCCTTTTCATAATCTTCACGACTCATGCGATACAAATTCAAATCCTTGGCATAAATCACCGTTTTACCATCAGGAGAGACCGATCCCCAATAGATTTTCTTCAGGTCGTCTTCTTTATCTTTCAGATGGGTCAATTTACGGGTAGGATAGTCATAAGAAAAATAAAAGATTTCCTTCTCATTCTTCTTGTCCTTCTTATCCTTGCCATCTTTCTTTGGTGTCGCATCTTTTGTAGACTTTACTTCAAAAGTAAAGGTACGCCCATCTTCTTCCGCTTTCAGATTTGTGATTGGCAAATGGCGTGCCTCAAAGGGATCTTTTACAATTTCGGTAAGCTGGGAAGCTAATTCATCCCTATCAAACAAAAGCTTCTTTGTCCGGGCAGCCGGATCAACCACATACCAAAAGGTTCCTTCACTTGTTTTGTACTCGAACCAGAAATTATTACCTTTCTGGAACCAATGCGGATCCACCACAGTAGAAAACAACATGGTGTTCAATTTTTCTTGTGTGTATTTCTCTGCCTGCAGATATTCCGGCAAGCGTTCCTGCGCTTTTGCAACAGAAACTGTCGTACACAGACCGCCCATTAAAAGGGTAATGAATAGCATTTTCCTCATAGATTGAACTTTTATCGTGTTTATAAAAAACAAACATACACAAAATTCTTCATTTAACAATCTTAAACAAAGAATTTTGTGTATGTTTGTTTCATTTATCCTTTTCTTATCAGAAACTATACCCTGAAGTAAAGCTAACCATATGATTCCGTATCCTTAAATCATTCTGTTCCTTATTATATTTTCCCCAAGCCAAATCATACCCGATAGTAAATGAAATCCGTTTAACAGCAATCCCGACAGAAGCCGTTCCTCCCCAATCCAAACGAGGGGACGCCTCAAAACCAAATTCCTCATTTACTGTTTTTCCTTTAAATGTGCCAAACCGGTAATAATCATTCCGGTATTCGTACTGTCCAACACCTGTTTCTTCATCTATATTATATTTTGAGGAAGAAACATAAGCATTAGTACGTCCACCAATTCCTACAGCTACATAAGGTCCTACTGCTAATTTAAGACGCACATCATCACAAAGTTTAAAACCCAATGAGCCATAACAGGCAATTGCAAATAATAACGCGTGGACTCAACATTCGTTTTTTCATAATCCATGCTAAATCCTCCCCCTGTTGATATGTTTCCCCAGCTCATAGGATGATACCCACCTTTCTGCATTAAGATATAAACCCCGGACTTCAAGCCAAAAGAAGGCTTCTTTCCCACCCCTTCCTTTAACTGATACAACACACCGGCACCGGCTTTAAAACCTAATGTAACTGATGTCCCTTCATTTTCCTTATTCACTACCAAGCCGGCTTCCGGCGTAACACTCCAACGAGACTGAGCGTTCAACATCATACTCGCCAAAATACCTGCCATAAATAAAATTACTTTTTTTTTCATCTTTTTCTTCTTTTTTTAGTTCATTATCTATGTAAAAGACTAAAAATTCAGAAAAAAACCCCATTGCATATCCGGAAAAATAATAAAATAACATGAGCAACTCACTCACATAACAAAAGAAACACCCCTACATTTAAACATATCGTTCAAGAAATCAAAAAAAACAAACGCTGCAAAAACCAACCAATAGCAGCAAAAGTTATCGCTTATTTTTCGCATTCTCTTTATATTCGGTAGGTGTCATACCAAAACGTTGTTTAAAACATTTGCTGAAATAACGAGGATCATTAATACCTACCATATAAGCAATCTGCGTCATATTATAATCACCACTCTCTATCAATTGTGCGGCACGTTTCACACGCATCTCTTTAATAAACTCAATGGGGGCAAGTCCTGTCAGGGTCTTCAGTTTCTTGAAAAAGACAGAACGGCTCACCGCAAGCTCCTGTACCAAATCATCCACTATCAAATCGCCATTATCCATATTCTTCTCCATTAATTCCGTCAGTTTCTCCATAAACTTACGGTCATGGGAAGACATCTCAGGCTGTGTTTGCTGTTCTTCCTCCGCAACAGGCTGAATATTCATCAGATTCGCACAATACAACTGTTGCAACTTGACACGTTGTGTCAGAATATTCTCCACCCTGGCCTTCAGGTAAGTAGCACTGAACGGCTTCGTTATATAATCCTCAACTCCCAGTTCCATACCTTCCAACTTACTGTCCATATCCGTCTTAGCCGTCAGTAAAACGACTGGAATGTGACTGGTCGCCATATTAGCACGCAAATCTTCTGTCATGGTAATACCATCCTTTTCCGGCATCATGATATCACTAATAATAATATCCGGAACAAACTTCAAAGCCTTATCCAAACCTTCAGCCCCATTGACAGCCTCTATGACGTTGAAATTTGAGATAAAGATACTACGCAAAAAGAAACGAAGTTCCAAATTATCTTCAACCAGCAACATCGTTTTGCTTTCATTCCTCTTCTCTTCATGTCCCTGAACAGATTCTTCCACCTCTTCCGGCTTCATTTCGACAGAATCAGAGAGAATGAACTCTACATTCTCCGTATAGTGCTCCTTGCCTTTCAAAAACTCAACCGTGAAACAACTGCCCTCCCCCTCTTTACTATCCACACGGATAGTCGCTTTGTGCAGTTCCACCAATTCCTTAACCAAAGAAAGACCGATACCAGAACTTTGCTGATTAAACAAATTCTTGTCCAACAGATTTTCAAAACGGACAAAAAGGGAAGCTTTCTTGCTTTCAGAAATTCCTATACCTTGATCCTGCACACCAATCGCCACATTATGTTCATTTTCATGAATGAAAAGCGTAATCATCTTACCCTGTGGAGTATACTTGAAAGCATTGGAAAGCAGATTGAAGACAATCTTTTCCAACTTATCCGCATCTACCCACAGTTTCAAGGAAGGCATTTCACTTTCGAATACAAAATCAATATGATGCTCTTCGGCCAGCGATTCAAAATTATCCATGATATGGTGTACAAAAGGAACAATATCTATCTGCTCTATACGCAACTTCATCTTATTTTTCTGTATTTTGCGGAAATCAAGAATTTGGTTCACCAAGCGAAGCATACGGTCGGTATTACGTTCTACTACATGCAATTGCTCACGTACATCATCCGGCAAAGTCTTGTTTTTCAGAACATATTCCACAGGACCTGCAATCAATGTCAGCGGAGTGCGAAGTTCGTGAGAAATATTTGTAAAAAAGCGAAGCTTTATATCAGAAACCTGCTGTTCCACAGACACTTCATGTTTCAGACGATAAATAGTAAACAATATATATACTCCTGAAAACAGAATCAACAGAAAAGCAAGAATATAAATTGCCATAGCCCAAGCCGTTTCCCAAAACGAAGGCTGAATGGTGATTCTCAAACTGCGCTCATTCTCTACCCAAACCCCATCACTATTGGTCGATTTAACCTGAAATACATAATCCCCTTTCGGCAGATTGGTGTATGTAGCGGTACGTTGTTTATCCACATAATTCCATTCCTTATCAAATCCATGCAAACGATAAGCATAACGGATATTTTCAGGATAAATCATATCCAAGGCTGCAAAGGACAAAGTTACAATATTCTCCTTGTGCGAAAGTACCAGGTGTTCTGTATTATCAAGAGACTGTCGCAACAAACTGCCTGATACACCCGGAATCACCTCCTGATTGGATATTTTCAACGTTCCGAAAACAATGGATGGAACATAATTGCTTTTCTTGATATGTTCCGGTTCAAAATAAAGCATACCACGACTGGTACCAAAGAGTAGGGTACTGGAACTAAGATTCAGCGATGTCCCCTCCTCAAAACGTATTTTGCCCCCAATCCCGTTCATTATAATTTTCAAAACGCTGTTCGGACGGAATAAATTTACTCAATCCGTTTTCCGTACTTATCCACAGATTCCCCGTGTCATCCTCTTCTACAGACAACAGGATATCTGAAGGCAGACCATCCTTCACGGTATAGGATTTAAATACCGCCTTCCCTTCCCCGTTCATGGAAACAAGCTGGTTAAGTCCTCCCCCAAATGTAGCCAGATAAACTTCTCCTTGTGAAGTGGTGACAATCCGATATACGTTATTGTTGCTCAGACAATTCATATCATCGGGGATACGTGCATAAAGATGGAATACAATCGACTCCGGATCTTTAAAATCCTCTTTAAAACTAAGCGCGCCATCACTGCTCCCCACCCATATATTCCCTTTCTTGTCAGAAGTGATATGGCGTACACGGTAACAACGGTCATACGGAAAACCTTTCAGGTTATTTCTAGAACTAATAAACACATATTTCCCTTCAGGAGTTTTCTGAATATAATTTAACCCTCCACCGAAAGTTGCCACCCAAATGCGTCCATGCTTGTCTTCATGTAACCAGTAAACACTATTATGACTCAGGCTATAAATATCATCTTCATCATATTTGAATCGAGTAAACTTAAAATGGGTCCCCTCCTTTTCTGCCAGAATAATACCATCCCCTTTGGTCGCAATCCAAATGTTTCCGTGAGAATCTTGCATGATATGATAAGGAACTCCCCGTAACGACCTGCCAGATTTGGCTATATCCCCCTCTTCGGTCAGAATACCCTGAAAATCTAAATCAGAAGAATAAATTTCAATCTGACCATCCCGTTTTCCCATCCAGATGCGATGTTCGCTATCTTCAAACAACGCACGTACCGTATTGGAATTCAAGTCATAACTGTGACCCATGCGGGGATAAATATGGAACTGGCTTCCTAAAAAAGTAATCTTCTCCAACCCCTTAGAATGAGTACATAACCAAAGATTGCCTTGCTTATCGGATAACATGGAATGTAATTTATTGGAAAAGTGCCAATCGGGTGAATCGGGGTCATTATAGAAAGGTAACAGCCGATTTGCCTCTCTGTCATACCAAGAAAGCCCTCCTCCTTGCGGATGTACCCACAAATTACCGTTCAAGTCTTCACAAATATGAAAACTGGGATAGGAACGATCGGCACCACGAGGCTCCACTTGCATCTTTTCTTGCTTAAATACTTCTGTCAAAGGATTGAAATGACAAACTTCCCCATTCGGTCATCTCAAACCATGCTTCCTGCTTACTGTCAACATAAACAGAACGGAAAGCGTCTGCCGGGAATTCGGGACAATTGGATTTATTATAGACTTTACACTCTTTTGTATCCGAATGGTACAATATCAATCCTTCATGGGCAGTTGTTATCAACAGCCCCGTACCTTTTATTTCATTTATAGCAATCACTTTATCCTTTACCGGCAATTCCCAAAGACGAAAGATTTCATTCTGCAAAGAATAGCACCATATCCGTCCTCTGTCTGATCCAAAATAAAGTTCGTCACCATAACTGCAAAAAGAGTAGAAGGCCTGTACGGGTTCATCTTTGCCTGACTGGATATTCACAAAATAAGAGACAGGCTCTTCTTTATCATTCGTAATCTTCAGCAGACCGTTATCAGTAAGCAACCACTCTTGATTGTAAGCATCGCTAAAAACCTGATTAATATGAACGGCATTTCCTCCACGACTATGAGTAGCATATACTTGGGTAGTTATACTGTAATCTTTAGGGTTTGTTTTCACACGGACAGCCCCCTCATTTTCAGAAAGTAGCCAAATGACACTGTCGGGCAATATTTTAATAGAAGAGAAACGCATGCCCTCCTCTTCACCTTCGGCAGGAATTTGTTCGAACTTCTCTGTTCTTTGGTCAAAACGATACACACGATAATCATACGTTTGCAGCCAAATATAATTATAAGGGTCTACTTCCAATAAGTCTACCCGGTTGTTAGTCATAGTAATTTTATTCCCTTGTCTGGCTTTATAAACTTTGAAGTCATAACCGTTGAACCGGTTGATTCCATCCCAAGTAGAGAACCATAAAACTCCATTATGGTCTTGTACCATGCTCATGATGGAGTTCTGAGACAAGCCGTTTTCCGAAGAATAATGAGTAAAGATACAATTAGGCTGACTTTTTGCATAAAAAAAGAGCAGCAAAGTAAGTATAAACAGAATGTGTCTTTTCATTTCGTAGATTTTCATATATAGTATGGCAAAAATACATAAAAAACGAGAGATACTGACATACAAGTTCCTAAAAAAATAAAAGGGGCAAAGTTAAATCCCCCTTTTATCATTCTACTCTTCCCTGACACTTTCCATAGGAGCAAATAGAATTCCTCCCTACAGTGACAAAGTATTATTACTGGTAGAAAGAACAGCTTATCTCTTTAAATTCTGCAACAACACATTTCCATTTTCCACCGGATTCCACCCGTCATCACCTGCCAAAATCTGTGCTTCATTATAATTACCGATATCGTTCAGCTGCTTTCCAAACGAAGCACGCGAAGCGGTAGCCGCCCCTTCTCCCGTATTCCGGTATTCAGCATAGAATACGGTTTCCTCATTTTCTTTTTTGCCCCAGTTGTTCCAACCCACCGGAAGAATATGCTTTCCCAAATCACAATGAATATAAACAGCCTGTGCATAAGGACGCCAAGGACGGGACAAATACACCTTCTGAGCCTCAGCCACACCCGTCAATTTACAGCCTATAAAAACATAGCCATATTTGCCTTGATCTGTAGAAGGAGCGGTAACATACCCATCACCCAAACTATGGATGGTGCAATCCTTAAACAATGCCGTAGACCAGCCAAAAATAAAATCCACCGTACCCTCTATATAACAATGGTCATAAAACTGACGACTGTCTTTGCCATAAGTGTACAAAGTATCCTGATTTCCCAAAAAACGACAGTTTTTGAAATAAGCGCGATCTCCACTAACAAAACAGGCCACTGCCTGCCCCACTCTGCCGGCACTATTCTCGAAAGTGATATTCTCAGCATAGAAATCGGGAGCATAGATATAACAGGTTGATGAACCGGAGGTAGACATTTCTTCTCCGAAATAGTTCTTTTTAGCAGCAAAATCATCATTTGTCAGAATTGCTCCGTCCTCACCTATCAAAGAAATACTAATCTTGCTTTCAGGAATAACCACTTTTTCTTTATATACCCCTTTACGGACTAGAATAGTAGTGCGTCCTGCTTTACGAAAATCGGGGACAGCATGAATCGCTTCCTGAATGGTAAAGAAATCACCACTGCCATCTTTTGCCACTACAAAATCATAATGACGTACAAAAGGCGCCAATGCAGGAACCTCTTTAGCTATAGCATCCACCGTCAAACCAGCAATAGTACGCGCCCCATATACATTCAGGTGCGTATTATCCTCACGCCCTTTCGGACAAGCTGCACACACACCTTCAGGAATCCACATGAACAATTTTTTTGAAGCCTCCGGTCCCATCTCCTGCACCAAATCATGCGTTATCTTGTTCATATCCACAAAAGGCACATCCAACTCTTTGCCACGTTACGCGGAGACTCCAAATATTTTCCATGAGTATCAATCAACACTTCTCCATCTTGAGAAACACTCCCCTTTGACAAATCCTTGCGCACATCATCTTCGGCTACCGCATTTTTATTATTCCGGAAATTACGACGGACAATGGCATTGAACAACACGGGAATTCCCCCTTTAGCACGTGTTTCTTTTACAAAACGGCGTAGATTGGCATCAAAAGTAGATCCGGGATCAGTATGACGTTTCTCATCGGCCTTCTCATCATTATGCCCAAACTGAATAAAAACATAATCACCCGGCTTTACTTTATTAATTACTACCTCCCACAATCCTTCATCAATAAAACTTTTAGAACTCCGACCATTTCTAGCATGGTTTTCCACACGAATATTCTCACTGAAATATCCTCCCAGCACATGGCCCCATCCACGTTCCTGATTACCTCCCTCTAAGGGTTTGTTGGCCATAGTCGAGTCACCTATCATAAAGATAGTAATTGTGCGGTCTGCCGTAAAAGCAGAAAACAATAACAAGGCAACAAATGCCATCAACATCTTAATTTTCATCGCTTTCTATTTTAAATTTTGATTAAAGAACTCAAGTATATCATCCTGTATCTCCTTACTGCAAAAATGGGGCAAATCATAGAACTTGGTAGTCAACAGATTTTCTACCGATTGACTCTTCCATACATCCTGCATGGTAGAGAAAGCGCTTTCAACGCCCTTTACAGGAAAAAGTTTGTCCCGCAAGCCATTGATGAACAACATCGGTTTGGGACAGGCGATAGATGCCACATGAGGATAATCCATCCAATTCCGTATTCCGGGAATAATCATGGAATAAGCAGACCCGCCTTTGTTCTGATTATTGGTAAGTGTCATTAAGCTATCTGTAGTATTCATCCAGCACACAGCAGCGCCTGCCTTCACCACATCTGTAGCGGCACTGACCATCCAGGCACGATGTGCTCCCATAGAAAATCCCATAGTACCTATCTTTTCCTTATGAACCATGGGCAATGAGGCCAGAAATTCCGCGCTACGAATATCATCCCAGGCTATCAAGGCTCCCCAAGACATTCCCATCTGTAACATATTGGCCGCCAACGCTTGCTGTGAGTCATAGCGTACTCCTTCCTTACGTCCCCGTTCCCCCCAAAACAAGGCATCCACAGCAAGCACTACATATCCGTGACTTGCCAGATAATCACCTACATACTGTTTGTCATAACATTTTTCCGCCCAATCGTCCGCATCGGCCAGTACAGATGCTTCCACACCGAACGGACGTACCATCTTCTCTTTCCCTATCGAAAAATGCGCACCGTGATCGTGAAGCAGCAATACTGCCGGGAACGGGCCATTCCCGTCAGGAACCAACAGATAAGCAGGAACACGAGAATATTCCGAAACACTGAACAAAATCTTCTCCGCCCTATATCCATTCCGTTGCTCGGTATCTATCACTTTCTTATCAAAAGCCGTAGCAGGAGGAGCAGGCAACATGCAATCCAATAACGTTTTTCGAGCTTCCTCACGCCACTTCTCGAAATTTCGGATAGCAGAGTTCCCCCATGCCATAGGATAAGTCAGGTTTTCTTTCATCTTCTGATAGAACAGCGGCATATCATTCTGCGTTCATAACGCATAGAGACTGTTTCCACCTTTTCTTGAGCAGAAGCCGTCAGACTTATCCCGAACAACAATAAACAAATTACAGTATTCTTCATAAACCTATACCTAACAAACTTTACTTTTCAAGGTAACTAATTAATTTTATCATATTATCAATATAATCTCCAACAGAGATGCACAATTCTCCGGTGGTACACGGATAAGGTGATGTATCGTGCTCGTCCCCTACAAAGGTAGCTATATATTTCGTTTCCTCACTAGGTCCTGAAACAGTATATGGCTTATACGGGTTCGAGGTTGACTTTAAAGGAGAGAGCCAGCAACCGTCCTTAGTCAGTGATTTCACCAATTTCCGGGCAACTTCTTCCGTAGCTTTTCCACGTAAACGAGTATAATATTTAGGTAAAGGAACCAAATGATCCTGCAGCAAAGGTGAATTCTTCGCCAATTCGGATACAGGAAGTTTTTTCACTTCCTCATAACGACGACGCAGTTCACCTGGATTCACAAAAGTTGCCGAATTATAATGAGCTATTGTATTTTCTATATTCTGATCTATATAATAAGTACCGTTTTTCACATTACTTCCCTTACGATGGACATACAGTGGTTTACCAGTATCAGGATCTACAAAACGAGGTACCAGAATAGCTTCCGGATTAGTCGACTGACTCTTCCATTTCTTCACATCCGATTCCGGTAATTTCATTGATTCCAAAAAACGAATTGCAGCAGGAATCCCCGACAGGAAACGAGTATCAGCTGTAAGTTTATAATAATCCATCATTAAATTAACAAGACGGACGGTAGTACCGGTGTTCACACTGCGCGGTTCATAAGAACGGGCATGAGCCGGTTTCAAATCATCTACTGTATATTGGTCTGCCCAGCCTGCATAAGGTTCCCCTTGTTGAAGGGAAATCATCAAGTACATAGCACGCATAATAGGCTCCTTTACCCCTTGCAACCCCATTGCCTGATAGCATTGAATCAAAAACTCGGTCGCATCAGGAATCACATCATCATTCAGAGTAATAAAAGACGAATAATCTTTCTTACCTTGAAAAGGATGATCATGCATCAATGGATAACGCTGGGGCCATCCACCTACCGGATATTGACTTTTCAAGACAAAATCAATGGTTTTTTCCAAAGCCGGGCGGAAAGCAGCATCATTTTTCTCCACATACATACGAAGCAGAAACTTGGCAGCCTCCATAGTGCCCGCATCATCGTAAGTCGCATTTCCATAATAATGTTGAAATTCTTCCAGACGCCAGCCATTTTTACCAACGGTATCATACCAGGACTTTAAGGAGTTCTCTCCTGCAAAATCGAACACATAATTCCATCCGCCACATTCAAGCTGTCCCCAAATCAAGGTGTTAGCCACTTTTTTCGCAGCTTCATAATAATACTCATCCCCTGTAGCATGATAAGCGTCAAGCAACAGATGACCCACAGAAGGAGTTCCCGGCGGCTGAATCCAAACCATTGTCCTCTTGGCTTCCATCTCTCCCCATGAACGGGACATATCCGGCAAATAATTCCATACGAAGCCACCATTATAACTCACCTTGTCCATCATGAACTGAGTGGCGGTTTTCATCGTATTTATAACTTGGTCATCTAATTTTTTATTAGTTTGAGCCATACCTACACAAGCAAGATTTGCCATACACAAGCAAAGGGCAATTCTTTCCCAGTTCTTCTTTAATGTGCTTTTCATTGTTGTTTTAGTGTTTTGATTCAAGTTTAAATATCATTATGAAGCAAAATAAGCCATTTTCCGGAGCTTGGATTTGTAATATTTGGTCTTTTCCTCGTATATTTTAATCACGACGAACTACCCTCCCCATATTATAAGTATATTTGAAGAAAAGTTTTAGTTATTCATTTTATATTAAATGCAAGATCATGAATCGTAAAGTAAGAACCGCATTGTATGCTTGTGCCCTGATGGCACCATTGATACTGCAAAGCTGCAATGCACAAAGTGAAAAAAAAGAGAGCAACAAAGAGTGTACTGAAGAAACAAACAAAAACACTGAAAAAAAGGTTATGAAAACAGGTAGTGAAAACTTCATTTTTGCAGAAGGCAAAGAATGGGAACCTGCAGGCGAAGGTGTAGTGCGCCAGATCATGGGTTACAATGATGACATCATGGTCGTCAAAGTGAAATTTGAAAAGGGAGCTGTAGGAGCTGTTCATCATCACGTCCATTCACAAGTGACTTATGTGGAAAGCGGAAAGTTTGAGTTTATCATCAATGGCGTAAAGAAATTGTATCAGCCGGCGACTGTCTATATAAGGAACCGGATGCTGTGCATGGTTGTGTATGCTGGAGCCGGGTATGCTGATAGATTGTTTCAGTCCGATGCGTGCTGATTTCCTGGAAAAGAAATAGACAAGCCATATATTCCATCCACTGCAGGAGCAGATTACTGTGCCCTCCTTTGGGCATTTAATATGCTCCTACAGTGGAAATGAATTCTATTTTTTAATCTGCAAAACAAATGGGACAATTGCTTAACCTTATCAAATCCGGTAAATCATAATATTTCAAAGCACCATACAACACATTAGAATACATATCCCACTGCATAGGCCTCTCAATGTATTCCTTCCAAGTCTTCACGCTATGTTTTATCTCCACACTGTTGATTCTTTCATCCAAATAAGCAACATGAATTGCAACCGGACCATAAATACCATTGGCAAATACCTTGACGGGGTGTCCTTTCAGAAATTCGTGTTCTGAACAAAAATCAAGCAAAGTCAAAATATCGACAACACGTTGTCCCATAATAGGACGCCCTATATGCATACTGACCATTGCATTGCGATACTCACGGTTCCAATATTTAGCATCCGTATAGAATGCAGGATCCGTTGTTTCCCCAAATCCGCGCAAATCTGCCAACAACAAGATTTTTCCTTCCGTCAAGGCAGCAGCAAAATTCGCATATTCACTCAAATAAGTTCCTTTTCCCTCTTCCTGTAACCTTAACTCAACAGGAGAATCAGCATTCGCTCTGGACGGCATGATAAGAATACAAGGAACAGGCATCTCCCCTTCCCTTATAAGCTGAAACTTATATTGTTCATATTCACGCATTGAATCATGTCCGGTTGCTTCAATTCTTATTTTATGGTCAGGAAGACCTTTAAGACCTAACAAATCCAGCATCTTTGCTTGGACAGTTTTCTTTCCTTTCGAAAGAAACGCCTCACGCTTGGAAGCCCACTCATCCAGCTGATTCACATTTTCCTGCATAATACTGAGTGCTCCAGGCATAGATACATTCACCTGTCCTTTAGTCGTACAAAGCATATCAGACAACCGGAAACGGTCTTGTGCCGATTTCTTCACCGGAGATTGATCATCTTTCAGCCAACGCTTGAACCAACTGACCAACTTTTGCCTTTTTTCAGTTCCAAGTCCATGCCCTGTTTCTACTGTCAGCATATCCACCTTTTCGGGAACTCCCAATACTTTATAGCACTGTTGTAATTCAGCAAACCCTTGTTGTGCACCCCATAAATCGACAAAATCATATTTACCGCTTAAAATCAATAAAGGCCGTGGAGCCATCATTAGCAAAATCAGGTACTTCCAGTTGTTCACGCCCTTCGTAGGGTATATGTTGGCAACCATCGGAAGGACCTTGCAACTCCATAGTACGTTCTCGGGTAGAAAAGAAACTACAAATGGCCGCTACCTTTACACGGGGATCCAAACCTATATAATAAGCGGTCTGAGTACCACCACCAGAAGATCCATATACTCCGATACGCTCCGGATCAATATCCTTACGAGTCAATAAATAGTCCAAAGCCCGATGATTATCCCAATATTCCTGTGCTGCCAAACTAGTACCAAGCAAGTTAAAGCCCGCATTCAGTAAGGTATGTTCCGTGGTAGCCCCCCGTGTCAGTGGCTTTCCTTCCCTATCAATAAGTTGCAACCGTTCTCCCTGGCCTATGGGATCTACCACTAGTACAGCAATACCATTGGATGCCATCAGCATAGCGGCATGAGACGAAGAACCTTTACCATTCAATCCATGTCCGCAAAGTTCCAATGTTGCCGGAACAGGAACAGTCATGTTCTCCGGCATATAAAGATGTGCTGTGACATAGCGGCCAGGCTTGCTTTCAAAAATTATTTTCTCTATATGATAGCCGGTACCTTGTATCTTCCCCACCACCTGAACATTTAAATTCTCTTTTTCAGGAAAAGTACCTACTATTTGTTTATATCGTTCACGGCAACCCTCCAGGTACTCCTGCATCCCGGCAGGAGAAGTAAATGCTTGCTGAATGGCTAACTGCCGGGATGCAAACTGCCGATGTACATCACGCATCAGATAAGAATTATAAGCAGTACTTTGACTCCAAGGTAATGCCTTGAACTCCCCCTGAGCAGAAACCACAACAGTCCCCACCCATATTCCCAAACCTACACATAAAGTGCGAAAACCGATAATTTTTCTCATAGAATCATCCCTTTAAGTTATTGTACCACAATTTCAATTTTCTGACGGTTATCTCCGGCTGTCTTCACATACAAACGTTTATGCTCTATATCATAAAACCAGCCTGTATTCCGCTCTGCATCTGTAACTGATGAAAGAACGGGCAACGATTTACCATTTTCTATCACAGATTGCGGAACGTTCTGCAAATAAGCCTTTACTAGATAAGTGTGCTTGGCAGGTTTGTACTTCCCTACCGGTTTATCTGCAGTAAACGTCCAACTATCATCAGCAAGCCTGCTGGTAAAACGGGTCAATGAACCAATCCCTTTTTGATAATCCATTGATATACCATCATCTTCATACATCTCATAAGAAGAAATGCCTGACGGATAGACATCCAATGTTATCATCTCTACAGGGTGCTGATCTACCCACTGCATAACAGGTTGCATGGGAATAATAGCTCCGGCTTTTATATAGATAGGCAACACATCCAACGGAGTAAGAAAAGATTTATATTGACGGCCCTCGTAACGCTCACCGGTTTCATAATCAAACCATTCTCCACCGGGAAAATAGACATGCTGGCTCAGTGCACCTTTGGTAGTGACAGGACAAACCATCATCCATGGCCCGAACATATATTGACGTGTCAGCTGATAGGTATTCTCATCCTGAGGATAATCCATCACTAAAGGAGTCATCATGGGACGTGCCGTTTTATAAAGCTGATAGGCATTACTATAAATATAAGGAATCAATGTATAACGCAAACTATCGTATTTGATAAAATTGGCCAAGGCCTCCGGACCATAAGTCCAAGGCTCATGGTAACGGGGGATGGTCCATACCGAACACCATGGCGATAGGTGAAAACATACCGAACTGTACCCAACGAGTATATAATTCTGTATCGTAAGGAGAATATTGTTCAAATCCTCCCATGCAATGAGTCCAGTTACCCACACCACTCATACCAATATTAAGTCCTGCACGTATCACCGGTTCAAACCACTGCCATTCACTTCCCCAGTCTCCAGCCCAGATATAAGGATAACGCTGAATTCCCGCATAACCTTCACGGGTATGTGTCACCCCCCTCATATTATTATATTCCTGAAATTTACGATAGGGTGCCTCCGCATAAGCTAAAGGAAAAATATTATGAAGTCCTTTCAGGTCCATCGTTCCTCCGACATCCGTTTTCACAAACTTAGCCCCGATAGAAGCGACTTTCATTACTCCATTCTCCCACCACCAATCTACCGCTTTCGGATCAAAGAAATTCACTACTCCTTCTGTCTTTGCTCCGGGATACAGCACATTTCCCTGTTCACGCGCCTTATCCAACAGATGATATTCAGGGCCATTATCTAATATAGAACGGATATGAAGCCCCACCATTTTTACATTTTGCGCATAGCAACTATCAAACATGGCTTTCGGATCTTTGAACGTATTACGCCATTCAAAACAGCAACCACCATTTCCGTAAGTGGTATTAAACAGCCTCCAAGTAGAATCCAGCCAAAGCAAATCAAAAGGCACTTCTTCCTCACGCAAACGTTTACATAAAGCAGGCGGGTATTTATCGGAAGTCATCTCTTCATTCTTCCAGGTTCCACCGGAATAAGTACCGACATGCAACCCCATTGCAAAACGAGGAAGCATGGGGGATTTTCCAGTCAATTCCGTATATCTGTCAATCATGGTATAAAAATCGGGACCATAAATAAAATAATAGTCCAAATCACCGCCAAAAGCTTTGAATGAATAATAATCACTACTATCCCACCCCATATTCCACTCGGTAGCAAACGGAGTATGAAAGAATAAACCATATCCTTTGGTACTCATCATAAAAGGTACGGGACAATAATTGGCACGTAAAATATCTTTTCCTCCTACAGCCGGTTTTATCCCTCTTCCCAACTCTACATTCAGATAGACCTTACGCCCTCGCTGATCCCCATGAAATCCATACGTTCCCCAAAACCAAAGAAATGCTCATCCGGTTGTAGAACAGCTTTCGTCTTGACAGAATCCTTATAAAAACGTTGTTCCGCAAGTTCCGTATAAAGTAGTTTGCCGTTTTTATCGGAAACAGACAGACAGAACGGATTCTTGGTAGCCTCTATAATCAGTTTTCCGGTCGTAATCAACCATGCAACACCTTTATCTTCCACTGTATAGTGTACAGGAGTAAAATCATATTTCCGAACCATCCACTGCTCATTTTCAGCGAACACGGTACCTTGAGAATGACGTACACGGAACATATCATCTGTACAAAATTCCAATTTCACATTTCCCTGAGGCAGAAGAAACAACAAATCATTTCCTGTCTTCTTAAAAGAAGCATTGGCCGCCCATAGCCCTATACAATACAGGCATAAACAAAAAGCATAGGATTCGTTTTTTTCATGGTATCTGTTATTTTATTTAAAATCAATCATATTGAAAATCAGCTTTTTTTGGCTACGAGTCCGGCAGCCGAATCATTAATGATGTTCCCATAGATATCCAATGTAGAGAACAAAACACTACCCTTACCCATCGGTACAATCCCCATAGCAGTTCCGATAGCCATAGGATAAGTATGATAGGCTCCGACCAGCAATTCTTCACCTTCCATCACTAATCCCATACGCTCCACCCCTGTATGTATCAATGCCTGATAAGGCCAGTTGAGAGCATTTCCGACAGGAAGTTCCTTGAAAATATCATGTGGCTTATTAAACATCACCCCGCCCAGCCAGTTGGTTCCAACAAAGAATTTGTCCTTAAACACCGCTTTACTATTAGCCGCTATAAATTCCGACCATTCATCAGCACTCTGAATAATAAAGATTTTGGTTCCATCATTTACGGCACGTTCCATTAAACGCTGTGCATCCGGCATCTTATCATTAGGAACAGCCCAATCCAAACGACAACGCGCGTTACTGCGAGGATGCCTGAAACGGATCTCTATATCGGCAGACTTGCCTCCTTCCAAATAGACTTTTCCATCGCCCAAATGCTCTTTCTTCCTGGTTATTTCATATATTTTCTTACCATTGACAAAGACTTCAATCATACTACGATCATTACTCTGAGGAATAATCGTATATTCACCACTGACAGAAGGAAGTACTTTACCACTCCATTTAATACCATAACCATCAAGCATATACACAAAAGGACTTGGTGTAGCTCCCTCACTAGCACTCAGATTAACCACCTTGGCCACTTCATGATAAACTTCCTTCTGAAATTCCATATCCTCATAATAGACCACATCCAATCCCGGTTTGCCATCGGCAGAGCGTAACGCTTCCATCGGCACCATTGTCAACTGATCTTTCCTAGGAGGACGGGCCACCATAATCCAATCCAACTTTCCTAAATTATCCTCGTAAGCTGCAACCGCTTCTTTCGTTTTTCCCTTCAAGAAATTCTGTAAAAGCACTCCCATCTTCCCAAACGGCCCCTTTACCATCCAACATATTGGATGCCAGATTTACAGACAATATATCATCATACCCAGTTGTAACAACAGAATTTTTCCTTACACAGTTTTTGCTTCAATCCTACAAAGTCCTCCAGCTGTAGGAACAGGTATTTTTACATCTTTCACCAACAACTGACCATAAACCTCACCTCCGGCAGCTTCCGTTTCATAAGTCCCTACCTCCATCACTTTTCCTTGAGAGTCTGTCACCGAGATTTTCAATTGATGGTTTCCCCGGACATTCTTCTCATTAATCAGATAAAAATCAACGGTCACCTTTCCCCCTGCGGCTGCAACCTGTTGCCTGGTCTTTACCGCTACATACAAAGGCTGATTATAACGAGCTATGATAGCCGGATCTGATTTGGGATAACGAAAACAATCGACAATTCCCGAATAATTCTCCGTCAATTCCGATTCCCATCCATTAACAACGTATGCATCCGTCAAATTATTCATTCTGGCCGATTCTATTTTACGTCCCTGATGTTCATAGGATACAGTTCCCATAGCCACACACAAATCATCCACGGTAGGATAAACAGTCCTTAACTGTTTAGCATCCAGAAATTTATTGAATTCATCATACCAACGTAGAAACTCTCTACCATCCCATCCTTTATAGCTATATTTTTCCAAATCTTCTTTATTCTTTTCCAAACGAGGAGGTGATGATAAAGCCCCTTCCTCACCAAAGAATACAATTTCACGCTTATTCTTTGTATCATTATAATAATCTTCAGGGCCTTTGTACAAACCTTCATTCCAAACAGCAGGTCCTCCGGCACGATGATAATCATACCAGCCACTCAATACACTTTTTTCATCGTAAGGACGAATATGAATTTTAGCCTGATCTTCTATATCATCTCCCTTAGCCCAAGCCGAGGTACGAAGAATCAACCGGGAAGGATCCAATACACGCATATCCTTCATCGCTTGAATTTCCAATTCTAACTTTTCAGGAGCAGCATTTCCCGATTCATTCATCATATTATAGATAACCAGACAGGGATGACTGCGATCCCTCTTTACCATACGGATGACCTTTTCATGCAAAACAGCATTCATAAACGGCTGTCTTACGTCCAGACGAAAAACCGCCAGGCTCTTCAAAATAGAGCAGTCCCAACTCATCAGCATAATTCATTACGTCAGTATTACCGATAAAACGATGAAAATTCAGCATATTCAATCCTAACTCCTTAGCTATGCGAATTTGCCTTTCAGCCAATTCTTCCGACGGAAAAATACCATTGACTGGCCAAAAAAACTCCAACTGATGGCCGAGCGAAGCATGATACGTTTTCCATTTAAACGAAAACAGCATCATCACCTATACCGGAAGCCTCGAACCAACGGAATCCAAAACGGCGGGAATCTTTATCCACCCAGTTCTGTCCTTCGGACAACTCCACCTCACATACATACAGATTAGGATCATCCACACTCCATAATTTCGCATCCGGAGCTGATACCAGAGGAATCTTCAGTTCATTCATACCTTTATTTAATGAGATACCCTTTATCTCTTTAGAATAAACTATTTTTTCTTTTATTTTTCCACTCGTACACCGTTCTACGAAGATCCTGCTTCGCAGTCTTTTCCGTTTTCATTCTGTAATGTCAGAATAGCGTTGGCGGTAGTTATCTGAGGAGTATTCTGCATATAAATATCTGCCACATAAACAGAATTACATACCTTCATACTAACTTTTCCTGTTATTCCTCCAAAGCCATGACCGGGAGGCAACATTTTATCTCCCCACGGAATAGTTCTGTAGTCACGCCAATCATGGTTACCACCCGCATCCGTTATACGTACAGCCAATTGTACCTGTTCTCCTGATTTTATATAAGGGAGTAATATCCGTTTCAAAAGGAACATTGTCCACAATCTGATAATCCACTAATCTCTGATTAATAAAAATTTCCGCCCGTGAACGTATAGAGCCAAAATTCAAAAAAACTTTTTGTCCTTTTCTTCAATACCGAATATCCATTGTACGACTCCACCATGTAACTCCTGTAATATCTCCTTCGGGTCCGGACTGAGTTTGAAGATATTCTTCTTCAGCTGTTCCAGGAACCTGTACCGAAAGAGTCTGGGCAGAAGTCAATATATCCCATCCCGCTGTAGGAACAATTACAGGACTTTTCCGTGCCTCTTCCAATGTCAAATAAATATCCTCTGTCTGCCAAGCTGCATTTTTATCCTGCCATAAATGCCATCCTTTTCCTGACAAATCAAAAAATGGTCTCTCCTGTGCTCTCACCCCATAAAATGGACATAACAACAAAAAAATGCTATGGCAATAATACTCTTCTTCATAATTATCTATTACTTTCTTTTTATTAAATTCAATAATAACTGTTGGCCCACTACATTAGCCCTATTCTCGCTTTTTGGTATTAAAAGTATTCATCGACTCGTTCATGCCATCAAGATCAACAGGAACTGTATAAGCTTTGACATCCTTTATTACATGCAGGAATATCCAATGTAGTAATAATTATTTTTCCACGACCTGCCGGAATAACAGACAAGGCAGAATAAACTTCTTTTTTATGATCGGAAACACAAGCAACCAATGTTTCCCCATTAAAGCAACGCAACCCTACACGATGACGGTTGTAAGTAGCAAAGGATTGATATTCCCAATTAAAGACACAATTGACAGGCAATCCATCAAAAATAGGATGTTCTCTATTGAAAAAGTTCCCACCATACCAAGCCGTACCTAGTTTCTTTGAACCACGATAATCCAAAACTTCTTTATCCGCTAAGAACTCAGCCCACCTTTCCGCATTATCCACAATATTCAATGTATGTCCCTTTGTAAACCCATTCCATAATATCACTCATACCACTTCCCCATTGAGTAGGTTCAAAGGCGCCAACCAACAAATAATCTCCCGAAGGTGTTCCTTCTTTATATTCCGGAATATCAAAACCAACTGTTTTCATAAAATTGCTCAGAACGCCCGTAGTATCAGCAATAGAACCATTAGCTGTAATTCCTTTCGTATTCAAACTTACAGCAAACAAAGAATCGTTTCCAGTTGCAAAAGTTTTTTTGCCTTTGACCAACTTTGCTTCAATACAAACATAGCCTGTTGCCCGAGGAACAAAATTCCAGCCGATCTGTAAACATTGACCATATACATTCCCCCCTTTAACATGTACACTAGATACATGGGTAGCCAATACAGTACCTTCCGCATCTTTCGCGATCAATTGAAGAGAATAATTCCCCTTCAAATTCTTTTCATTTACAATATAAGTATCTACTATAGTCGTATCTCCAACATTCAGCACTTTCCGATTCATTTTTACAGCTAAAAATAACGGTTGGTTATAACGAGCCATTACTTCCACATCTCCTTTAGGATAACGATAATTATCAACAATGCCGGAGTGATTTTCCAGTTTCATACTTTCCCAACCATTTACAGCATAAGCATCCACCGTATTACTGGATACGAATATTCTCAATTACCCTACCTTGATAACAGAAAGCCACATTCCCCATGGCACGGGTCAAATCATCCACTGTAGGAAATGCTTTGGCAAAATCCATTGTGTTTAAGAAACGAATCATATGCATCATACCACTTCATATAATCCATAGCTTCCCATCCAGAAGTAGTGCCAGATTGCAGGATTTCATCCCGAATGAGCTGAAGACGCGGCGGAGTACCAATAGCCCCGTCTTCCCCCCAATAAATAATCTCATCCTTATGATCTGAAAAACGGTGATAGTTATCTTTACCCAAATATAAATTATCATGATAGCAACCCGGACCACCTGCATGATGCCTGTCATACCATCCATAATCATAAAAAGTAGTATCGTTTGGCATCAAGTGCAATTTAAAACGGGCATTCGCCTCATTTTCCGGATTCTCTCCATTACTGGAATTATAAGTTAAGATACGGGTAGGATCCAACGAATGTGCCATACGCATCTGCGCATAATCCACTGTACCTGTGGCCAAGCTCCCCGTTCATTATGCACATTATAAATAACAAGAGACGGATGGTTACGGTCACGTTTAATCATTCGCGCCAATTTTTCATTCCGGTAAGCAAAATAAAACTTGCTTTGCTTGTTATTATCATTAAAGTGACTGATAGGATACTGATTGCCTCCCGGTTCTTCAAAGTATAATAGTCCCAATTCATCAGCATAATCCAAGACATTGCTATGCCCGATAGTACGGTGAAAATTCAACATGTTAAGTCCTAGCTTTTTAGCACTCTCCACTTGTCTCCTAGCCAACTCATCAGATGGAGTGATCCCATTATCCGGCCAGAAACTCCATGAAATAGCTGTACGTAAAACAATTCTTTTTCCATTCAAGAAAAATTGCTTATCTCCATGAATATCCTTCACTTCAAACCATCTGAATCCAAAACGCTGCGTATAATTATCCGTACCTACTGAAACAGACAAATCATAAAGATGAGGAGAATCCGTACTCCACAATTTTGCCGCTGGCAAATGAATATGAAAAGTTTGTTTATTCTCTCCGACAACAAGATTTTCAACAGGGTATTCTTTTCGGTAAAGTACTTTCTCACCTTTATGTTCTTTTACTGTTAAAAGCATTTTCTGAGCCTTCATCGGGTTCTTTGTTTCATTACAAGCCGTCACTTCAACTTCAATAGAATGAGGGTCCGGTTGGTTTTTAATAAAAACATCTCCAATATATAACTTATCCGTAGCAACCAACTCCACTTTTCCAGTTATACCGCCAAAACCATGAGAAGGATTAGTTCTATACTCTCCCCATGTATAGACTTGGGAATCTTTCCAATTAAAATTACCATTTGGATCAGTAATGCGGAAAGCAATCACATTTTCCTGACCAGGTAGAATAAAAGGTGTCACATCTACAGCAAACGGCGTACTATTCACCAAATCATATCCCACCAATTTTTTATTAACAAAAAATCTCAGCTCTAAAACGGACAGAGAAGCAACATTCATCACTATCCGTTTATTTCTCCAATCAGCAGGTACATTTATTTTTTTGTATCAAACCATGAAACCCCTACATAATTTCCGGTAACTCCAAATGTTTCTCCATTCCATCCCCATAGGTGTTGCTCTACGGTAGCAGGAAGTGTCACCCCTATCTTATCGGGTGTATCAAGCAAATTCCAGCCTCCGGTAGGTATATGAACAGGGAGGTCATGAATATTGACAGGAGGAACATAAAGAGAATCATTTTGCCATACAGCCGAACGATCAAGAGTGATATTCCATAGAGTTTCTGATAAATTGAGACATGCCCTCTGTGCTCTCATAGATGTTACAAACAATAGTACACAACCCGCTAAAACGAATATTTTTTTTATAGCTGATTTCATTTTACCTCTATTTTTCTTTATGGTATATTATAAAAGGAGTATGTTAAGAAGAAATACTTCAATATACTCCTTTTACAAAATTACTTTATTTTGTATATCCGGGATTTTGAGTGAATTCATCTTTATTAGTCACCGCATCCAATTGATTTTGGGGTATCGGACGTAGCATATGATATTCTTGAATATTATCTTTTGCATCCATATTATGCAACTTAACGTATTCAACTAACTTTTTAGTTCGTTTTAAATCAAACCAACGTATTTGTTCTCCACACAATTCCCTAGCCCTCTCATCTAAAATAAAATCGATAGTCAGTTCCGATTCAGTAATTTTCATGTCATTTTCTTTACCTGGTATTGCACGTTTCATCAAGAATTCATTCATCAAATCCACCGCTTCCTGTTTATTCGTTTGCAGCATCGCTTCGGCTGCAATAAAATACATTTCCGGCAAACGAATGACAAATGCATCCCGTTGACACCAATCCTGATTATAAACCGCCGTAGGATCGGCAAACTTATGCATTTCTACAAATTGCGACCTTAAGATAGCTTTACCTTCCGAAGTGTACACGTCATTAACATCCAGCAAACGATACCGCTTTGACGCCCATACTTTTTGTGAATCAGTAGCAGCCGTTTTCATGATATATATGGCCGTATCTCCTGTAGCCATTAAAGGATAAACTTTTAAATCACTCTCGGATAACGGATTCTTGTTAGCGTACCAGGCATCTTTAAACGTCACTTTATAACGCTGATCTATATTCTCATTATATAATTGCAGCAGATACCTGGACGGCATATATCTTTGGAAAGGACGAGCATTCAAGACATCGCGTTCCATTCCGGCTTCCTTATCATATTTCATCACAAAATCAACAATCCCTTTATTACCCGAATTAGTAGCAGTAGCATCAAAAGCATTATTTTCTAATTCTGAGTTGGTGTAATTTATAGAAAAAATTGCTTCTTTGTTTGTACCTCCATCACAATTGGCAATATCCCACATATCACTATAATCAGTATAGAAAGAATAGCGTTGACTATTGATAATATCCTTTGCCAACACAGCGGCCTCAGCATAAAGCGAAGCCTCGCCCGTTGCACAAGCTCTGGTCAAACAAGCTCTTGCTTTAAAAGCTTTAGCTACATCCTGAGTTATTCTACCATCTGTTGATTTGCCTGGTGCCAGTTGATTGACAGCCACATCTAAATCATCAAAAATAACTTTATAAAAATCTTCTACAGACGAACGGTGTGCTTCAGTAACAGCACCCGTTATAGGTTCTGTGTTCAATACCACGTCTCCCCAAGTTTCTGTTATCAACCACAAATAGAAGGCTCTCCAAAACTTAGCCTGGCCTTCAAATGACTTATTTTCAACTTCGGTCAATACTTCACTTGGCAACAAAGAAATAGTCTGATTACAAGCGCTTAATGACAAATAAAGATTTTTCCAAACATTTCCGATAGTTGATTGGGAGCCATTTAAGTCAATAGTATAATCAGCCAATTGATTTGCTTTATTATCTCCCCACGCAAAAACAAATCAGTACCAGATTCTGTCATACCAAAAAACCATCTTCCTGACCATAAAATGTCCTTGCACCCGAATAACAGGAATTCAACGCACTCTCTATTCCAACTTTCGTTTTCATAAATGGATCCGTTGTCAATCCACTTTTATTAGTTTCTTCTAGAAAGTCTTCACAAGAGACATGACATAAACAAAGAAATAATATGCTTATATAATAATAAAATTTTGTTTTCATAATGATCATAATTAAAGATTACAAACTAAGATTGATGCCAAACAACACTTGCTTCGCCAATGGAAAGTCCATACTTCCATTGCTTTCGGATCATAATTCGGGAAATCCGTGAAGGTAATGAAATTATTCAAAGAACAATAAATACGCAACTTCTGCACCATCATTTTGGATGTCCATTCTTTAGGCAGTGTGTATCCCAATGTAATATCTCGTATTTTCACAAAAGAAGCTTTACGGAATGCCAATGAAGACTGTAACAAATAGCTGTTCGTTGAATAACCACTATTGGGACGAGGATACTCATTGCTAGGATTCTCAGGTGTCCAATAATTTACAGGTGCGCTATTTTCCCAACGCACTTGGCTTGTATAGCTGAGTATAGGCATCTTTTACATATTGTCCGATACGACCATAAATAAAGAACATTAAATCAAAATTCTTATAGATGATATTATTAGTTATACCAAACGTATACTTAGGAACTCTTGAAAAAATAACCCGGTCATCCGTAGAGAAAACGCCTTCACCTTCAGAACCTTTAGGTGACATATCTGCCACTTTAATATCCCCTGGCTTAAATCCTCCAAAAGCTTTGGCCTGAACTTCCTCACCTAATTGCCAGATACCAATCTTTTTTTATAATCATAAAAAACTTGAGTAGGAGAGCCAACAAACCAAAAGATTACCTTCATCACGCGTTACACCACTATTTAAAGCTTTAATTTTTTCACGATTCAAACTATATGTCCAATCCGTATTCCAACTAAAATTTTTATTTTGAAACCAAATTGTATTCAATGTCACTTCAATACCTTTATTTTTCTGTTTTACCTATATTCTGCATAACAGATGCATATCCAGTAGAACTAGGCAATAAACTTGGAAGTAACAAATCCGAGGTTTGTGAAATATAAGTATCAATTGTACCAGATATGCGATTTCTTAAAATTGAGAAATCCAGTCCAAGATTCCATGTCGATGTTTTTTCCCAAGTCAAATCTTTATTTGCAATCTCGCTAGGATAATATCCATAAACACTACTGCCAAATGTATATACTGATTTTTTAAGTCCTCCTAAAGTAGCATAAGCATCAATTGCACTGTTACCAGCAACTCCCCAACTTAAACGTAATTTCAAATTACTAAAAATATCTTGATCAGCCATAAAGCCTTCTTCTGAAATACGCCACGCAGCGGATGCTGACGGGAAATACCCCCACTTGTGCCCTTTCGCCAAAGCAGAAGATCCATCAGCACGCAAAGAAGCTTGGAATAAATAACGTTCATTAAACTTATAATTCAATCGTCCAAAGAAAGAAACCATTTGCGTCTCAATCAATTGACTGGCATTTTCTTTTGAATCAGCATTTGCTCCCAGATCGTGGAATGAAGTCAGAGCAGAAGCTTGGTTAGCTCCACTAGCCAAAACCTTTTCATATCCATAAGCAGTGGTACTACTACCAATCATTGCAGTTAGTCCATGTTTCCCAAATGTTTTGGAGTAATTCAGTATATTCTCCCAAGTATAACGCCAATCGTTATCCGCCTGAACAGAAGAGGTAGATTTTACACCAAGATTAGCTACTGTATTTTTATCTTTATAAATACCTTCCCGACTATCTGTAACATCAATGCCAATAGTGGATTTAAAGAAAAAATCTTTCAGAATATTCACATTCAAATACCCCGAAGCAAACATACGTTTCGTACGAATATTATCCTCGTAAGCACCCGGCTGCTCATCACATAAAGGACTGAATGCAGAACTATTTCCAGGAGCAGGGTTTAATATAAAATTACCATTATCATCATAAGCTCTGCCTATACATGGTATTTTGTTAGCCAAATTCAATGGATTCTGTCTCTTATCCTGATCTTTAAAAGTATATGAAACATTCACACCCACATTGAAAATTTTATTTATCTTATGATCAAGACTAATACGACCATTATAACGTTTCAATACATCATTTTTCAACAATCCTTTATCATCTTGAAAACCAAATGATAATGAATAAGATGTTTTCTCCGTACCACCAGACATACTGATTTCATAATTTTGGGTAATACCGGTACCCAACAATAAATCCTGCCAATCAACCCAATAACCTTTTTCCAAATACTCCAATTCTTCTGCATTGAAAATCAAAGCATCATCCATATATTGATCCGGCTGCTGAATTAGTAGTTCTATAGGCCTCTCTTTTAATTGAGCATATTCTTCTCCATTCATCATACGAGGGTATTTAGCCTTATTTTTAATAGAAACATAAGCATTAAAATCGATTTTCGTCTTTTTTTGTCCCTTGGCTCGGATTTTGTTGTAATAATAATTACACCATTAGCTCCTTTCGTTCCATAAATAGCTGTAGATGAGATATCTTTCAAGACTTCAATAGACTCAATATCAGTAGGATTAATATCAACAAATGATCCGTAATCTATACCATCGACCAATACTAACGGATTATTGTCAGCTTTAAGAGAACGATTACCACGCATGGTTAATGAAATAGAGGCTCCGGGTTGCCCGCTAGATTGTGTTATATCCAATCCCGCTACTTTACCTTGCAAAGATTTCAACGCATTGGTAGTAGGAGTAGATGTAATATCCGCTGGTTTTATAGAAGATATAGAACCAGTCAAATCACTCTTTTTTGAACACCATATCCAACCACTACCACTTCATCCAAAGATTGAGTATCATCTTTCATCACAACGTTTATGACAGACTGTTTCCCGACTTTTATCTCCTGAGTAAGATAGCCAATATAGGTCACCATTAATACATCATTCTCGTTTACATCAGCAAGAGAATAATTACCTTCAAAGTCAGTAATGGCACCATTAGTCGTTCCTTTTACCAATACATTTACTCCAATCATAGGCTCACCTGCATTATCTACTATTTTTCCTTTTTTATCATGGTAGCCTGTCGTGTTTCATCAAACCGATACTTTTATGAGTAGTTGAAATTAAAATATGATCTCCATCAACTTGATACGTCATATTGGTACCTTGAAAGATTTTATTCAGAATAGCATTTATATTTCCATTCTCTATCTTTATACTTACTTTTTGTGTTTAGTATTCACCTTATCATTTAACACAAAAAGATAAGATGACTGGCTCTCAATCAAGTGTATCACTTGTTCCAAGCTTTCATTCTTACATGAAATAGTGATACCTTCGTTCCGATCTGATGCTTGTACGTACACTGAACTAAATGACACACATAATAGCAACAAGACTGTTTTCAGTAATCTCACAATAGACCACCGACTTATTGGCCTATCACATACGTTTAAATAAGTTGTTTCCATGTTATTAGATTTTAGTTTTAAAAAAATAAAAGTTAGTTGTGTTTTATGTATTTGAACCTCTATTTGATATAAATAATTTGTTTGTCCTCATCCTGCTCTATAGTAAAAGGAGCATCTTTCTGCAATAACCTTAACGCATTAATAACCCCTCTACTTTGTCTAAATTTTCCTGTATATTTATAATGTTCCACCTCTTTATTTTGAATAACAATGCTATCTCCAAAATATTTAGTAAAAGTTTTCATGATGTCCTTCAATTTTTGCGCTTTTTATACAAATTAATCCCTCACGCCATCGGAGCTGGTCATAATCGTGGATGGTTTCCAAATGAATTTTTCCATTTTTATGATAACATACCATTTGATCAGGTTTCAAATAAATATTGTTACCTTTTACTCTGACACGAACTTTGCCTTCAAACAAAGAAGTCTTAAATACATCAGCGTTAGAATAAGCTTCCAAATTAAAATGAGTACCGAGTACTTTGATTTCTCCTTTGAAGTATGTACATAAAATGGCTTATTTTTTATTGGCCGATACTTCAAAATAAGCTTCTCCATCCAACTTTACTTTACGATTATTTGTTGCAAAAACAGAAGGATAACTAAATTTCGTATTAGAATTAAGGCACACAAACGTACTATCGGGTAAAATTATGTTTATTCTTTGACCGGCAGGAACAAGTATGGTTTGTAATACCTCTGATTTTTTTCACCAATTCCTGATACTTATAAATAGTAACAGACACAACAACCAAAAAGAACAACCGCAGCTATCTTTACGGTATAATTAATTAACTTATATAACAACGGGGCATTTTCTTTTTGAAACAGTTCCTTTTTATCTACCAACAAAATACCTGCATCAAATATTTTCTTTTCACGACATAATGTCTCATAATTATCCGTGAACTTTCAGCCCATCGTTTAATAGCTTCTTTCTGCTTGTCAGATGCTTTGCCTGCAAAAAAAATGATACAACGATAATAAATTCATTTTCTTTCCATTATTTACTCTATAAGCACATGAGAATGGAAATACCCTAAACGAAAAACAAAAAAATCTGCTAAATTAGATAAATCAAAAAAGAAAGATAGTCTTTGAGGACAGCACGTAGAGCTTTTAATGCCTTACTTATATGATATTCAACGGTTTTTTGATTCACAAATAACTTTTTTTAGCTATTTCAGGGTAGGATATATCTTCATATCTGTTCATAAAAAAAAAATCTGTCGAGTTTTTGATGGCAATTTTTCAAGCGTATGATTTACAATCTCTTGCACCTCATTAGTATACAATTCACAAGGATCACATGCCGATAATGCTGATATCTTAAAATCCAATTCCCATAAAACAAGTTCAGACAAAGAATTATTCTTTTTCATAATGAAAGCGTTCCTGTCTTAAATAGTTCAAGCATTTATGCTTTATAGCCGTTAAAAGATAACTTAATATATTCCTCATCGTTCTTTATATCTCTTCGATGTTCCCAATAATAAGCTAAAGTGTCCATCACAATATCTTCAGCTATAGAAATATCGAGAATATAAGTTTGCGCAAAACGAATAAACCGTAACCTGTAATCAGTATATAATTTATTAAAAGTTTCTGTTTCCAACTTTAATAGATCATCCATATCTGTTTCCGATATTTAATTAGATACCTCAATATTCGATGCGCAAACTTATCTCCACTAATTATTACTTCGTCCCATTTATACAACTATCCGCACCCAGCCTTTCAAAACAAAAAGCAGGGTTCCGATAATTGTTAATCAGCTCTGTATCTTTATCTTTTGTCAGCTGGCGGGAATATGGATGACGTTTGGATACATCAACCGGATTTCCGTCACCATATCACAAAAATTATTATACTCGTACATTTTAGCAGTCTTCGCTCCAATAGAACTCCAGCCTTCAGGAATTATATTTTTCACTTTACAATCTATCAAGACAAACTCCCTGCATCAGGATAGGCCGAACCGTGGTTACTTTTAGTACGTCCGTAATCCGCCTGTTTACCATCCTCCGTAGAAAAAGTGCATTCAACAAACACATTACCATGATTGCCCGCCGTATTTCTTACCCATGAGAAAGGGCCGCCACCATTACGGAAATTACTTTTATAAGCAAACAAGCTGCCACGTCCTAAAATAGTATCACCACCACCATCCAACTCACAAGATTCCATATAGATTGTTCCATTCGCCTGCAATGCATCTCCTGAACCTATAATATGTACACGGTATAAAGCAATCCTTTCTCCATTAATCAACAACCCTTCTGCCTGACCTTTTTAAATCTGTAGCAATGGTCATATCCTCAATGACTATATCCTTGCAATTATCAAGCATGAAAGCCGCCCGACGGGAAGGAAATGTACCGGGCCACTCATTGGTTTTCACAGTCAGCGGATGAGGATTAAAGACTTCATTATTTGCATAATGTACTTTAGTATCTCGGTCATTCCTGCTCCTTTAATTTTAACATTCCATTTATTTCTTGTATAGACCAATTCTTCATAATCACCGGGATTAACTAAAATCAGAGTCTGTTGTTCATTAAAATCAGGAATAAAAGTCCAAGGCTCCCTGAACTGTATTAAAGTCTCCTTTTCCTGCAACATCCACAATCAATGTATCTGAAAGTTCCGGCATGTCAGATTTAGTAGTGAAAAAATCCACTCATCTTCTTTAGTGACTCCTTGAAAACTGCCATCAGCTAAATTTAACACACCATTATCTATAGTCACATAGTAAGTATGCCCATATTCCAGCATATTATTGTGTAGATAAATAGTAGCTATAGAATCACGCACGATGACGGGATAAAAAAAATGAAAGGCATCCGTAAATCCCCCCTATAATAGTAGCTGGTACACAGGAGGAGTAGGTTCCGCCGTTCCCGAAGGAGTACCCGGACGAGTATCTTTATTGGTAGGCATAACGGTACGAGTATAGTCATAACTAAGGCACTTTTGTATAATCACATTCCGGACCATACGTACGGCTCTCCGTAGGACCAGACGGAATACTCAAATCCAAACTGTCCACCACTTGGTCAGTAACTGCGTCATAAACCCGTATCATACCGGAATCTCCAAGGACAGGAGTTTCGGAAAAAGTAAGAACCAAATGAGTGTCCGGATTGACATTTTCCGAACCGGAAGCAGGAAAAAGTGTTGCATTGACCTGCCCTGTCTGATTACACGCCATTATAAAAGGAACTGCGGCAATCATACCTAAAAACGATTTTAATGTAACCATAGATTCATCAGTATTAAATTCAAGTCTTAATCATTCTATTCCCATTCCACCTTCATATAATGCAGCATCGTTGTACTTTCACCACAACTGCCCGTATGCTGGATACCGGTGCCCCCAAAAGTGTTCGAGGCTATATCCGCCTCCAAATCTACCGAAAGTTTCAAATTCGGATCAGTTACAGGCGCCGGAAGCGGAGTCGTTGTTGAAGCATGTGCTGTCAATTTTCCTCCTTTAGCAGTCAATGTCAGAGTACAATTTGTACGATAGCAGGTAGAAGACACCGGTTGACTGATGGCTTCAGCCACCCCGTTCTCATATTTCATCAAAATAAAATCAACCGCATTACTATACTTGGTCGTACGAATGATACGCAATGCATATCCCGTTAAAGTACGGGTATCAAACTTGATATACAAATCCAAATACTGTCCTGTAGCACTACCAAAACCTTGTCCTGCTGTTTTTTACTGGCATCCACATTCAATGTGATTGCCATATCTCCATAGCTGCCATCCAGTGGAGTATACAGCAAACGGGCTCCTTTCTGATCCTGCAACAAACCGGTTCCGTGAGAACCATTCATTCCAGGTCCATAAATCCAATAATCCTTATCCGAACTACCTGCCAATCGTATGCTGCCGTATCCAAAGGCTTATATCCACCAATCGTCCAAAAATCCCGGTAAAAGTTGTGGTTTGATTCTTACATGGAAAGTTCTGAAAATCCGTTTCAAATATATGAGTGATATTCACTTGCCCTTTCTTTATCAGAGAATTGGAAACAACAATCCGTTCTTCCCCGGCAAACAACGCAGATGCTTGGGAGCGATAGCTGCCATCAGATAATAACCAACATCTTCTTTTACCAACGTATAGGAATATTCCGGTTCATTCAAGCGGGATACAGAAACCGAAGTCTATCAGTCCCGTTCCTGTCCGTACATCTATACCAGGTTATCAATGATTCATCCTTGCGCCCATTCAAATTTAAAGCATAACTGACAGTAGCTACTCCTTTAGCAATATTCAATTCCGGCTCTTCCGTAAACGAGGGAGCCGGTACATAATCGGGAGCAACCGTAAGTTCCGTCGCACATTCCAAGCCATCCTCTGTATAGGCTATCACAGTGAAATGTTTTGTTTCATCCTCCGTATTAGTTGCCTCGACAACACATTCATAACCCTCGGGAGTAGATAATTTCACATCCTTTTCATAACCTTGTTGTACTTTCCACTTCACGGGAACATTATTCAGTACATAATTGCAATGCCTTTTTACTGTTGCAGTCAATTTGACCGTCCGGCCACCAGTCTGGATGGAAGCCGTTAAAGGCTCTACAGAAAGACAGGAGGGGGCATCCGGGTATAATCCCTTCCATCCCGCTTACCTATAGCAATGACACGGTCTTTCACCTGAAGAGGATCCCAATCATCCTCTCCTCTCAATAAATTGTAAGTATTATAAACTACCTCTTCATTCTCTTCCAGCCGGAAAGCTTTCAGTTGCTTCAGCTGATCCATGCAAACCGTATTATAAGGCTTGTCAGCCCCATTACATAAGGTTGCCCGTTCAGCTTCACATTGTATTGATAACAACGCAACCAATCCGTAGGATCATGTGTCCAGCCCGCATAAACCGGCTTCTTCGAATGATAACGGCAATCGACAATACTTAACGGCCCGACCGACTTACAAAAAAATATTGCCGGTCTTCCTCATGACATACATAAAAGTCACAGTTCAAAAAATACAGCTCCGCCCATATCACTTCTCCAAAAGGTTTCTGACCATAAAAATGAAGTGTACAATCCAGATAAACCCCTGTTCCGGTCAATGCGTCATCCGTACTTTCCATGTGGCATTTATTAAAAAGTATCCGCTTGGCGCCATTCAACGATTCATGTTCAAGCGGCTGATGAAATGTACATTATCCGCCACAATCTTGTCGCCATGACAATAAGCGACATGTGCCTGAGTGATGGCAGACATTTTTTCTTTCCTGCTTAATTCCTTCTTCAGAGGGGTATTCCAAATCGACATTACAGAAATTCCCCATGGTCAAGTCCTTTACTAACAGACCGTCTCCCCAAAAATCAAACACATGGTGAAATTACCGACAGCCCCCTGTGTCTGTCCACGGCTGGATGCCAGGACTGTATTTTCAGGATGAGCATTCAATCCGGATAATAAAGATAAGGGCATTTAACAAATCAAGCCGAACGGTTCACGGCCGTCCTTGTTTGAATACGATCGTTCTGATCATCAATCCAATAAACGTATGGAGCCAGATAAATTTCATCGGTTCCGCTTCCGTACCAGCTGAAAAATTAAGTGGGCAGCTTTATTGAAACTATTAAAAAACATAAGTGATTACCTGCCACTTCCTATCGGACAACTGCCCATCAACATGCTTTTCGACCTAAAAATAAATTTCTTTTTATCTGCAGTTAACGAAGGCAGTTTCCTTTTAAATTCTATAGCTATGGACGATCTAACGAACTATAATGATCGGTCACTTTCTATGTGCTTTTTAACAGATGTCCCCATGCAAGCCAGCACAAGGCAAAGCAAGCGATGGAAATGTTTCATTTCTTAGTATAGATTAAGATTTGTTCTACTAAAAGTAAACAGGAGACAGGGAAACAAAAGGTAAAAATTGGTCTATTATGTGCAAATTTTGAATA